>ERZ839489.14-NODE-14-length-204513-cov-109.394521_pt1 | contig 204513 bp, 180 predicted proteins | sample MGYA00519938_ERZ839489 | MGnify/ENA primary metagenome ERZ839489 (study PRJEB31850, sample SAMEA3708846) | human gut metagenome | biome: human gut; feature: human-associated habitat; material: faeces | place: China | collected 2014 ...
ATGTACAGATTATCGTGGATGATACGATTGCTACACTGTATGTGGACGGAGTTGCTCTGAATACCCGCATGTATACAAACCCGGGGGAAGGAATCTGCCTGGGAGTTACAGATGGAAGTGCGGTATTTGAGAATCAGAGTATTGCATATCTGTAAAAGGGAATCGGGCCGCCGTACTGTTTTTGGTGCGGCGGCCCTGATTTTATCTCATCCTTTTCAGAAAACTTCGCGGGATATTACCTGCCGGACAGTTACAATATTTTAAAAAAGAAACGATGTACTGGTGATTCGAGGATAAGTATAATTCACAAAATGGGGTCTGAAAAAAACAGGCTCCATTTTGCAATTGTTTACTGGTGAAAAGAAAAAAGTATGTTATAATAAAAAGAATACTGTAAAAAAAGAAATGCAATAAGGAGATGGAAATCCATGAAAGTATCTATGTGTAAAACCATGCGGACTTATGATTGGAAAAATCTGTCGAAAGATCTTCTGGCGGGTCTGGTGATCATGGCAGTGTCGATTCCAATATCCATGGGATATGCGCAGATCGCGGGGCTTCCGGCGGTGTATGGACTGTACGGCTCAGTTTTTCCGATAGTACTGTTTGCCTTATTTTCTACTTCCCCGCAGTTTGTTTTCGGTGTAGATGCTGCTCCGGCGGCACTGGTAGGATCGGCACTGGTAAGTCTGGGGATTGAAGGGGGATCGAAGGAAGCAATTGCGGCAGTTCCGGTGCTTGCATTTTTTGTTGCTGTCTGGCTTCTGGTCTTTTATCTGTGTCGGGCGGGAAAACTGGTCAATTATATTTCAGCACCGGTGATGGGCGGATTTATCAGTGGAATCTGTACCACGATCATTCTGATGCAGGTGCCTAAATTATTCGGTGGTAAAGCAGGGGTCGGGGAACTCCCGGAACTGGTGCATCATATCTGGGAGAGTCGGACGATCTTTCATCTGCCATCCTTGCTTCTGGGTGTTGGTACACTGGTGATTCTTCTGGTGTCAAAAAAGCTGATTCCCAAATTTCCGATGGCAGTGTTTCTGATGGCAGCGGGTGCGATCGGTACGGCGTTTTTTCATCTGGAAGATCTTGGTATTCAGACGCTTGCAGCAGTGAAACCGGGGCTTCCCACATGGACGGTTCCGGAGTTTGGAGCAATCCCGTTAAAAGAGGCGGTGATCATCAGTCTTTCCGTGGCAGTTGTCATCATGGCAGAGACATTACTTGCGGAGAACAGTTTTGCACAGAAAAATCGTTACCGGATCGATGACAATCAGGAAATTCTTGCATTTGCCATGGGAAATCTGGCTGCTTCCGTTATCGGTTGCTGTCCGGTCAATGGATCCGTATCGAGAACGGCTATGGGAGAGCAGTACCAGGCGAAAACTCAGCTGACTGGTATCGTGGCCGGACTGTCTATGATTGTATTATTGCTTTGCGGAACCGGATTTATCGGGTATCTTCCGATTCCGGTGCTGACAGCGATTGTGATTTCAGCGTTATTGGGAGCGACAGAATTTGATCTGGCGGTGCGGCTGTGGAAGGTGAGCCGCACGGAATATCTGATCTTTGCTGGAGCATTTTTCGGTGTACTGATGCTTGGGACTATCAACGGAGTATTGATTGGAATCATCCTTTCTTTTTCAGAGATGATTATCCGGACATCCAAGCCTTCCAGAGGCTTTCTTGGGATTCAGCCGGGACACCGGCATTTCCGGGATCTGAAAGAAAGCGATCAGATCCATGCGATTGAAGGGGTGTTGATCTACCGGTTCAGCAGCAATCTGTTTTTTGCCAATATTCAGGTATTGCAAAGTGACATTGAGGATAATCTGCGGGAAGATACCAAAGCAGTGATTTTGGATGCCAGTGGAATCGGAAGTATGGATATTACAGCGGCAGATCGGTTAAAACTTTTATATGAGTCACTGAAAGAGAAAAATATACGTTTTTATATCACAGAACATATTGCAGGATTGAATGAACAGATGCGTCAGCTGGGACTTGGATGTTTGATTCAGGAAGGCTGTGTGCGAAGAACGACACATATTGCTTTGAAAGATATGGGTATTACCCGTCCGTATCCCTTAGAGGGCGGTGTGGATAATGGACAGCGCAGTGCGTCCAGAAAACGTGCCGACAACAGAGTGCAGGAATTTGTCTGGGCGTTTGGAAGTCAGGCAGAAGAGGAGATCGAACGACAGATCGGGTGTCAGATTGAACAGTTGAAGAAAACCGGTGATGTGGAATATCTGCTTCACGGCCGATGGTCTCATATGGAGGATCTGGATCAGGATGAGTGGCTGGAACATCTGGAAGAGCATCTCAAAGAGATTGTCAATATTTCCGGAAAAGATGAAAAAACCCTGGCAATTCGACTGGAAAAACACCGTCAGGAAGTGCATGACCGTATTGCCAGAGAACATCCGGAACTTGCGGAGCGTTTCAGGGAGAGGCGCCATCTGCTGGATGAACATCTGAAGGAAAAGAGACCGGAAGTTTATGAACTTGTAATTCAGCTGCGCAAAAAGATCCGGGATGAGTAGAATGAAAAAGTGAAACAACAGTTATATTAGAGGGCAGTAAAAGATGACAGAACAAAAGAAAACCATGACGATGGAGCAGGCGGAACAGGAGATGGAAGAGTATCGCAGGATTTTTGATGTGGTGCGGCTCATCGACGAAGAAACGATTCAAATGATGGAAGAGGGCAGGGAGGAAGAAATTGCTCCTGAGAAAGTGGCCTGCTATTCATTCTGGAAGAAAAACAGGCAATGTAAGAACTGTGTATCTGCAAGAGTACTCAGGGAAAAGGACCAGGGGACCAAACTGGAGTTTGTGGGAGAAGATATTTATCAGGTAACTGCCTGCTATATGGAAATAGATGGAAAAGCATATGTAATGGAACTGGTGAAAAAACTGAACGAAGAATTCCTTCTGGACGCAGAGGGATGTGAAAAACTGGTTCGAAAACTGGATGGATATAACCAGGATCTTTACAGTGATGCTCTGACAGGCTCTTACAATCGAAGATATTATGAGGAACGACTGAAAGGAAAAGAAACTTCTGCCGGTGTGGCAGTTATAGATCTGGATGATTTTAAACTGTGGAATGATACATATGGACATGGAGCAGGAGATGTGGTGCTACAGACAGTGGTGAAAGCGATCCGTCAGTCCACACGGAAAACAGACAGTCTGGTACGCTATGGAGGGGATGAATTTCTTCTGGTTATGCCGGATGTTTCCGATGAAGTTTTTCTGAAAAAACTGGAATATATTCAGAAGCAGATCAGGGACGCGGATATTCCCGGATTTTCCAGAATGCGTCTTTCTGTCAGTATCGGAGGCGTGACAGTCCGGGAAGAAGTTATGGAAGAGGCAGTACGAAAAGCAGACCGGCTGATGTACCAGGCGAAAATCCAGAAAAATATGGTGGTGACTGAAAGAAAATCAATTGATGCGGATGGAACGATTCATCTGGAAGAAGAGACAAAGCGGACAAAGCAGCTGATCATGATCGTAGATGATTCTGAGATGAACCGTGAGATCCTTGCGTCGATTCTGGAAGAAGATTATCAGATCATTGAAGCAGAAAACGGAGAAGACTGTCTGCGTCTTTTGCAAAAGTATGGAACTGAGATATCGTTGATTCTTCTGGATATTGTAATGCCCGGCATGAATGGATTTCAGGTTTTGCATGATATGAACAAAAATCACTGGATCGAGGACGTTCCGGTTATCATGATTTCCAGTGAAGACTCCGAAAAGAGTATACGACAGGCTTATGAAATGGGAGTATCAGATTATATCAGCCGGCCATTCGATGCCAAGGTTGTTTATCAGAGAGTATTCAATACGATCAAACTGTATGCAAAACAAAGAAGACTGATCACACTGGTAACGGATCAGGTTTATGAGAAGGAGAAAAATAACCGGATCATGGTAAGCATTCTGAGCCAGATTGTAGAGTTTCGAAATGGAGAAAGCGGACTGCATGTGGAACATATCAACAAACTGTCCGGTATGCTCCTGGAACGTCTGGTACAAAAAACCGACAAGTATCATCTGACCTGGACGGATCAGTATCTGATCACAGTAGCCTCTGCTCTTCATGATATCGGGAAAATCGGGATCGATGAGAAAATCCTGAACAAGCCGGGTAAACTGACACCGGAAGAATTTGAACTGATGAAAATGCATACGATGATAGGGGCATCCATGCTGAAACGGCTGGAAATATATAAAGAAGAACGGCTGGTGCAGATTGCCTGTGAGATCTGCCGCTGGCACCATGAACGGTATGACGGAAGCGGATACCCGGATGGACTAAAGGGGGAAGAGATTCCGATTGCAGCTCAGGTGGTCTCTATTGTAGATGTCTACGATGCATTGACGAGCCCGAGAGTTTATAAAAAAGCATATTCTCATGAGAAAGCGATGCAGATGATCCTGACCGGAGAATGCGGTGTGTTTCAGCCTTTGCTTCTGGATTGTTTTTGTGATATTCAGGAGGAAGTACGGAAGGTGACACAGGAAAAAAGCGAAAAAGAAGGAAAAATATCCGGATTTGAACTGACAGATCTGAAAGAAACTCTGAAAAACAGTCATCTGATCGGTGATTTAAAACCAGAAAAGAATCACTGACAGGGTAGAAAAACCGGTAATTATGTGATAAGATAAATGCAACGTGTTAAAGTGAAAAAGTGTTAGAGGAGGAATAGTGTTATGTATATTACATGTCTGGATGTGGAAGGTGTGCTGGTTCCGGAGATCTGGGTGGCATTTGCCGAGGAGAGTGGAATTCCGGAACTGAAGAAAACAACCAGAGACGAACCGGATTATGATAAGCTGATGAAATGGAGACTGGGTGTACTGAAGGAGCATGGGCTTGGGTTGAAAGAGATTCAGGAAACCATCGAAAAGATTCAGCCACTTCCGGGCGCAAAAGAATTCTTAGATGAATTAAGAAGTTTCAGCCAGGTTATCCTGATCAGTGATACCTTTGCAGAATTTGCCAGTCCACTGATGGAAAAACTGGGACGTCCCACATTATTCTGCAACAGTCTGGAGGTTTCCGGGAACGGAGAAATCACAGGATATAAGATGCGTGTGGAACAGACAAAACTGACCACTGTAAAAGCACTGCAGTCTATCGGATTTGAGACGATTGCCAGTGGAGATTCCTATAACGATCTGGGAATGATCCAGGCAAGCAAGGCAGGCTTCTTATTCCGAAGCACGGATAAGATCAAAGCAGAGTATCCCCATATTCCGGCTTATGAGACCTATGACGAACTGCTTGGTGCTATCAAAAAAGCAATGGCAGAGTAAATAAAAATATTATAATCACAGGATGGAAGCATGGTTTTGTAAGAAAAAAACATATTGACATAGTATGTAATTAATAATATGATAGCAATATCCGGTTCAGTTGCAGAAGAGACTGAGAAAAGAGACAACAGACAGCTGGGCAGGATATAATTGTGACCGGGAGTACTACTGCCCGGTTATAATTATATTTACACAGGAATCGGTCCGGTGAACCGGTTCTGAGGACGAGAACAGGGAGAATGATATGTTAAATCAGTTTTCAAGAACACAGCTGCTGCTGGGTGAAGAAGCCATGGAAAAGCTGAAGAATTCAAGAGTGGCTGTTTTTGGTATCGGCGGTGTCGGCGGATATGTCTGTGAGGCACTGGTGCGAAGCGGTGTCGGAGCCTTTGATCTGATCGATGATGATAAGGTATGTCTGACCAATCTGAACCGTCAGATTATCGCTACGAGAAAAACCGTAGGAAAATATAAAACGGATGTGATGAAAGAACGGATGCTGGAGATCAATCCGAATGTGGATGTGCATATCCATAAGTGCTTTTTCCTTCCGGAAAATGCAGATGAATTTCCATTTGAAGAGTATGATTATGTGGTAGATGCAGTAGACACCGTGACTGCAAAAATTGAACTGGTAATGAAATGCCAGGAAAAAGGCGTGCCGATTATGAGCAGCATGGGAGCCGGCAATAAGCTGGATGCCAGCCAGTTCAAGGTGGCTGACATTTATAAAACCAAGGTATGCCCGTTGGCCAAGGTTATGCGCCGGGAACTGAAGAAGAGAAGAGTCAGAAAATTAAAGGTTGTTTACTCGGAAGAACTGCCGAAACGTCCGATTGAGGATATGTCCATCAGTTGCAGAACAAACTGCATCTGCCCGCCGGGAGCCGCACACAAATGTACGGAACGACGAGACATTCCGGGCAGTGTGGCATATGTGCCATCGGTAGCAGGATTGATCATTGCAGGAGAAGTCGTGAAAGATCTGACAACCGTGAAAAAACAGAAATAAAGCAGAAATCAACCGGAAAGGAAAGACAGCATATGGAAGAAATGATTACAAGAGAACAGATGGAAAAACTGAAAAAACTGCAGAAGTATTTGAGAAGTCTGGAATCTGTTGCAGTAGCATTTTCCAGTGGTGTAGATTCCACATTTTTATTAAAAGTGGCAAAAGACACGCTGGGTGATAAAGTGATGGCAGTGACTGCCCAGTCCTGCTCTTTTCCCAAAAGAGAGTTAAAAGAAGCGATTGCATTCTGTGAAAAAGAGGGAATCAAACATGTGATCTGCGAATCTGAGGAACTGAGTATCGAAGGATTTGCTCAGAATCCGAAGAACCGCTGCTATCTGTGTAAAAAAGAGTTGTTTGAAAAGATTCAGAAAATCGCCGCGGATAATGGTATGAAAGCCATCGTGGAAGGTTCCAATCTGGATGATATCGGAGATTACCGTCCGGGACTGCAGGCAGTTGCCGAACTGGGAATCAAAAGCCCGTTACGTCACTGTGATCTGACAAAAGCAGACATTCGTGCACTGTCCCATTACCTGCATCTGCCGACTTGGGAGAAACAGTCTTTCGCCTGCCTGTCTTCCCGCTTTGTATACGGAGAGACGATCACAGAAGAAAAACTTGGCATGGTAGATAAGGCAGAACAGCTGCTTCTGGACATGGGATTTCATCAGGTACGCGTCCGCATCCACGGTATGATGGCGCGAATCGAGATTGATCCTTCCGAGTTTGGTAAACTGATGGAAGAGGAAAACAGGGAAAAAATTGCAAAAACACTGAAAGTGTACGGATTTACTTATGTAACGCTGGATCTGATGGGATATCGTACCGGAAGCATGAATGAAACATTATAAGCATACAGTACGCATATTAATATAGAAGAAATAAATACATATACAGATCTGAGAACGATAAAAAGCCCCCGACAATGGAGAAAATTTTCCAGTGTCGGGGCTTCGTTTTTGCGAGCGGTGAGCCAAAAATAAATCTTTATTATAACCGTACTGACCGTGAGCAGGTGAATCAGATTTTATGATCGTCAGATACTGGATTGACGGTAAATCGCATAGGAAATTCCGGCAGTAATTGCCTCACAGATCCAGAATGCATGCCACACACCGGACGGACCAATCAGGCGGCTCAGAAGAAATGCAAGTGGTAGAATCAGAATCGTATAGCGGCAGAGGGAGATCATCAGCGACGGTATGCCTTTTCCAAGCCCTTCGAGTGCTCCACTGGAAGTAATGGACACGGAAGATACGATAAATCCAAGACTGATGATTCGAAGTGCTGTACTTCCGGCTGTGATCGTCTGTGGGTTGGTAGTAAAGAGTCCGAGCAAAGTGCCCGGAATAAACATGCAGAGCAGTGTGCCTGTAAGCATGATTCCGGCAGAAAGATATAACGTATAGGAATACAGTTTGTGTACGCGCTTTTGTTTGCCGGCACCGTAGTTGTATCCAATCAGCGGACGCATTCCCTGGATAATCCCGTTTGCCGGAAGATACAGGAAGGTTTGGAGCTTGTAATAGACACCAAGGATCATCACATACATCTGTCCGTAAACTGCGAGGATCGCATTCAGGGAAGAAATCAGCAGGGAAGACAGTGCCATATTTAAGGTTGCCGGAATTCCTACAGCATAGATCTTTTTTAACAGTATGAGATCAAATTTCAGAGATTTCAGAGAAATCCTTACCGGTAGAGGACGGATCCATGCGAAAAGCAGATACGCTGCCAGCGTAAGCAGCTGTCCAAGCCCGGTCGCCCATGCGGCACCCCGGATTCCCATCCGGGGAACCGGTCCGAGTCCGAAAATCATGATCGGATCCAGAATAATGTTCAGAATACATCCACTCATCATACAGAACATTGTGGTCTTCATCCGTCCGACAGACTGGAAAATCTTTTCATAAGCAACCCCCAGAGATATAATAACAGAGAAACCAAACGTGATCCGGGAGTAGGTGATTCCCATGGAGAGAATTTCCTGTTCTTTCGTGAACATGGAAAGAAATGCCGGCATGATGGTAATCGTTCCAATGGTTAAAATTACACCGTGAAGAAACGAACAGGCAATGCCAAGCGTGGCGCTGGTATCCGCTTTTTCCTGTTTCTGTGCACCCAGAAAATAGGCAATCGTCGCGTTGATGCCGATGCCGAAACCGACACCTACGGCAGTGATCAGATTCTGAACCGGGAAGACCAGAGAGAGCGCGGTCATCGCATTTTCATTGATCTTTGCCACAAAATAACTGTCGATAATATTGTACAGTGAATTGACCATCATTGACAATACCATCGGAAGTGCCATGGATAAAAGCAATGGCAGGATAGGTTTCTCTTTCATGTAAGTTTGTTCCATAAAATATCCTCCTTGAAAATATCGATACCGGATGGTACCTTTTGCCTCTGGTATCATGAAATAAAAAAGCCACATAACCGCATCTGCCGGAACAGAAGGGTTATGTGGCGAAAAATAGATGTATCCTTTCAGAAAGGATACATCCAGAAAAATCCACACAGGTTTTGGATGTCATGTAAGACAGTCGTATTCTATTGGAAAACGAAGGGTTTGTCAATAGAGTTTAAAAAATTTATAAAATCTTTCAGAAAAAGGTAGGCAGATGAAGAGAAAACAGATATAGTTATTATTTATCAAAGAAAGAAAAAATCAGAGAAGTTAAAGGAGAAGCGATGGAACATTTGGCGTGGTATGAACTGTTACTGCTGTTTTTTGCCGCATCTTTTCTTGGATGGGTGCTGGAGACTGCAGCGGCAGATATCAAACAGAAAAAATTTGTAAATCGTGGTCTGGTGACCGGTCCGTTCTGCGTAATGTATGGTATCACGACGGTACTTTTAACGGTAGGGCTTGGAGAATTGCGTGGTATCTGGTTGTTTTTATTTTCTGCAATTTATGCGACGGTGGTGGAATGGATCGGGGGTCACCTGATCGAACGGTTATTTCATCAGCGATGGTGGGATTATTCCGGGAAAAAAGGGAACTTGGACGGTTATATCTGCCTGGGTGCTTCTGTGTTCTGGGGTGTTCTGGGATTTGTGATGGTGACCTGGGGAAATGATCTGCTGTTCCGGTTGATGGCGCTGCTGCCGTTGCTGCTGGTAAAAATTTTACTTCTGGTACTGGTTGGCCTTCTGGTGGTAGACATTCTGGCTTCCTATATTCTGCTTCGTGGTTACGGAAACAACATCCGCCAGTGGGAGGAGGCAGATAACCGGATCCGCAAAGTCACGTTACGATTGCAAAACTGGATCGGAACGGTCATTGCACGACGAATCCGAAAGGCATACCCGAAAGCAGCGGAGACAAAAATCGAAGAGCAAGAGGCAGCGAAAGTGACCTCTACGGTATTTGCCGCCGGATGCAGTTTTTATAAAATTGTTCTTTTATTTTTCTGCGGAGCCTTTCTGGGTGATCTGACAGAAACTGTTTTCTGCAGGATCACTGCCGGTGTCTGGATGAGTCGTAGCAGTGTAGTCTGGGGACCGTTCAGCATCGTGTGGGGACTGGCAATCGCGCTGGTCACTGCCCTGCTATACAAATACAAAGACCGTTCCGATTCCTTCCTTTTCGGTATGGGAACCTTTCTCGGTGGCGCTTATGAGTATCTGTGCAGCGTCTTTACGGAACTGGTATTCGGTAAAGTATTCTGGGATTACAGTGCGATCCCGTTCAACCTGGGCGGCAGGATCAATCTGTTATACTGCTTTTTCTGGGGCATCGCTGCGGTGGTCTGGTTCAAACTCCTGTATCCGCGATTGTCCGACTGGATCGAAAAGATTCCGATGAAACCGGGAAAAATCATCACCTGGGCACTGATCCTCTTCATGTGCTGTAACATCGTGATGTCCTGCATGGCACTGATCCGCTACGACGCAAGGGGAAAAGGCATGTCCGCAGAAAATACACTGGAAGAATGGCTCGACGAACATTACGACGATGCCCGGATGCAGCGGATCTATCCGAATGCGATCACTGCATCATGAGCAGTGAATGGAGATGAATGTGCATATTGAATAAAAACCCATAAAAAATAAAAACCCAAAAACTCTGTCCCCAGTGGCATCAACCACCAGTTGAAAAACCGGGGCGGGAGTGCGGGATCAGAAAGGGGAACACTTTGTGGGCGTTTAGGGCAAGCTTTGAGATCCGGCGCTTACGTAGGCTTTCGCGAGGGTCAGCTGACCCTCGTGAATATAGCCGAAGTTAGCGACTAGCTCAAAGTTGCCCTGCCCACGTTCCCCGTCTGATCCCGCCCCGGTTTTTCGGCGTCCGCGTAGCCAATAAAAATAAGAAACCTCAAGAATTTTCCCCCTTCAACGCCTGCGTAATTCCCTTCACCGAAGAAGCATACTCCATCGGCGCCATCCCCGTAGCCTTCTTAAACTGCTTCGAAAAATAAGGCAGCGAACTATAAGACAAAAACCCTGCGATCTCCGTCAGATTTTTCCGTCCGTCCCGGATCATATCCTTTGCCCGCTGAATCTTCAGTCCGTTAAAATATTCCATCGGACCACATCCCTTCTCCTTCTGAAATAGTTTCTGAATCGAAGAACGGCTCAGCGAAAAATGCTCACACAGCTGATCCAGCGAAAGCTGTTCACAGATATGAAACTCCATAAACTCTGTGATTTCCTGTAAGCGCTTCTCCCGTGTTCCCGAAAGTTCCACCGGACTCACGAACGTCCCCGTGATCCGCCGGCGCGGAAAAACATCAGGCTTTGCATCATTTTGAAGTACTGTGACAAGAAAAAGCTCCAGATACAGCAGAATCATCTGCTGGGAACCAATCGGTGTATCCGCCCGAAGCTTGACCTGTTCCACGGAAGGAATATTCATCGGTGTGGATAATACTTTCCGGGCGGTGTCGAGAATGTGGGAAACCAACGTCCGTTCCTCCATATTTAATGTCATCTTTTTTCCACGGAATTCACCCATTGCCGGAGAATGACTGACAAAAGAGACAGCAACAAGATTTGGTGAAGAATTTCCGACTGAGCGGATCGCATGAAACTCATTTGGTTCATGGAAAATAATATCTCCTGCGTGAAGTGTAAACTGATGTTCTCCGCCCTGAACGATCACACTGCCTTTATCAACATACATAAATTCCCAGAAATCATGGGATTCCCCACGGAATACAAAATCCCGCATATATTCAAAATAATGAATCGTGATGATCGAATCAATCACAATCTCGCGTTTCAGCTTTGTTTCAATATAAGTCATAAGTGAACACATCCCTCCGAATACCCCTATTTTACCAGAGAACAGGGTAATCCACAACAAAAGGATCGGCCTGATTTCGTGCAAAATAAGCGCTTTATTATGGTAAAACGCTAAAAAGCATACGCAATCAGACAATAAGAGTACACAATAAGACAACTCAAAAACGAAAAAACTGGTTATAATGAATAAAACAAAAACAACTGTCTGAGGGACAAGGACGAACAGTTGACAAAGGAAAAAATAAAGAGGCAAACACCTATGATGATAATTGAAAGAGGAAATACGAAAGTCTGTTTCTGTCAGGAGACTCTGGCGGTGACGGTAGAAAAGGATCAGACCCGCTGGGAATGGGCGGATGGCTTTCAGCCGAAACTGATCTGTAAAGAAGGAAGCTTTTCTTTTCTAGATGCAGTAACCATCACCCATGAAACCTATACTATGGGTGTCGGCATCGGAATCCGAAGCTGTTTTGAGGGATTTGAAAAAGACGGCGTGACTTATCCGTATGCTTTTGAGACACTGATCTGGATGGAAGATACCACAGAACAGGTATATTTCGAATGGGTTCCGTTAAAAGAAGAAGGGCTTCAGGTTGAAAAAGTACTCTGGCCGGGTCAGATGGCTTTTGAAGAAAAGAAAGACAGCTGGTATACGCTGCTGACACATCAGCAGGGTATTCTGATTCCGAATGACTGGGAGACACCGTTATCCGCGATTCCATTTGCCGGATTTTTCGAGACTGCCGGCGGATACATGCCATGGTTCGGACAGGTGAAAGACAGACAGGGTTACATCGCAATCTGCACCACACCGTGGAACGCAGGATACTATGCCGAGCATCCGGCAGGCGGTCCGTACACTCATGTCGGTGTATACTTTGAACCGAGTCTCGGAAAGATGGATTATCGCAGGGTGATGCGATATACTTTCCTGGATGACTGTGATTACAATGATCTGTGTAAGGAATATCGGTCTTATGTAAACGAACAGGGAAGATTAAGAACGCTGGAAGAAAAAGCGGCAAGAAATCCATCCGTCAACGATCTGATCGGATGTGCTTTCGTTCACAAGGCAATCAAAACCCAGGTGCAGCACAACTCCGATTTCTTTGATCCGGAGAATCCGGAAAAGAACAATCATCTGACACCTTTTGCACAGCGTACAAAAGAGATCAGAGAACTCCATGAGCAGGGAGTGGAAAAACTGTACCTTCATCTGGATGGATGGGCACAGCCGGGATACGACAATCAGCACCCGGATTACCTGCCGGCATGTAAAGAGGCCGGTGGCTGGGAAGATATGAAAGAACTGGCAGATACCATGCACGAATGTGGTTACATGTTCGGAATCCATGATCAGTACAGAGATTTCTATAAAGCTGCTCCAAGTTTTGATGAAAATTATGCCTGCAGATTACCGGATGGAAGTATTCCGGAGCACCAGAGATGGGCGGGAGGTCCACAGTCATATCTGTGTGCAACACAGGCACCGTATTATGTGAAGCGCAATTTTACCGAGATCAAAAAACACGGAATCCGGTTGGATGGTGCTTATCTGGATGTATTCACCTGTAACGAAGGAGATGAATGTGACAATCCGGAACATCGCATGACACGTAGAGAATGTTATGAATTCAGAGGAAGATGCTTTGAGTATCTGCTCTCCCAGGGTATCCTGCCAAGTTCGGAAGAAGTAAGCGACTGGGCAGTCCCGAGTCTGGTTTTCTGTCATTACGCACCGTATGATTTTATGATGAAAAAACCGGGAACACCGAAAGAAGGAGTTCCGGTACCGTTATATAATCTGGTATATCATGACTGTGTGATTCAGCCATGGATGATGGATAAAGTAAGTGAAGCGGAAGATTACATGCTGTACGCTCTGTTAAATGGCGGCGCACCCTATCTGATCCGTGACGCGGCTTATCCGAATATCGACGGAGCTTTTGACGATAACGTAACACTGAGTCGAAAAGAAGAAATCGAACGTAGCAAGGCAGTGACAGAATTACATAAACAGGTGGCAAAATGCGAGATGCTGCATCATGAGATGGTAAATGGAGATTATATGGTACAGGAGACAACGTTCTCCGACGGAACCGGTGTACGGGTGGATTTCAGAAAACAAACGTACCAGATCTTCCATAAATAAAACGATTCAATACGAAAAGACAACGAGAGGGAGCCAAAGCGGGCATGTGTACAGGAAGACTGTGCATACCCGCTTTTCCCGTATCAGGCTGAGAAAATTATGGCATTTTCAAAAAAAGATGTTATAATGATGCAGAATAAATAGTTAAAACAAATACGTATGTAAGTGGGTAACCCTTTTGGCTAGTACAACGTAAGCACGGAACAGTTACTCATTTTCATAATAGAGTAACCCGACAATGAATATTCCAACAAAGGAAAAAGGAGAGAAAAGTCATGAAAAATATGAAAAAAATTGCAGCACTGGGCATGTCTGCTGTCATGGTAGCAGGTATGATGGCCGGATGCGGAAGCAGCAGTGATTCTTCCAGCAGTGACAGCAAGGGAAGTTCCAAATCCGGTGACAAAGTAGAACTGACACTGGGTATCTGGGATGAAAATCAGAGAGATGCCATGCAGAAAATGATCGATGCATATGAAGCAGAAAATGATAACGTATCCATCAGCATCCAGCTGACACCATACAAAGGTGGAGAATACTGGACAAAACTGGAAGCATCTGCAGGCGGCGGAACAGCTCCTGACGTATTCTGGCTGAATGTTCTGCATCTGGATTCTTACGTGGAAGGTGGTATCCTGGATGATCTGTCTGATGCAATCGCATCTTCCGACATCAAAGATAACTTCGCTGAGACTCTGGTAAACAACTATGTTCGTGACGGTAAAAACTACGCAGTACCGAAAGACTTCGATACCAACGCTCTGTGGTACAACAAAGACCTGTTCGATCAGGCTGGTGTGGAATATCCGACCGATGATATGACATACGATGATCTGGTTGCTCTGGCAACTGAACTGAAAGACAAACTGCCGGATGGTGTATATCCGTTCGCCTGCCCGGTTGACTTCCAGACATGGTATTATCAGACTGTATACGCAAACGGCGGTTGGATTCTGAACGATGACGCTACCGAAACAGGATACGGTGATGCAAAAACACAGGAAGGTATCCAGTGCTGGATCGACATGATCGATGCCGGTCTGTCACCAAGTGCCTCTACTCTGTCTGAGACAGGTTCCGATGCCATGTTCGAAGGCGAGCAGATCGCTATGACACTGGCTGGTTCTTACATGGTTCCGGAATACGCTTCCAACGATACCATCAAAGACAAAATCGACTGTGTAGAAGTTCCTACCTTCAATGGTGTAGAAGACAACTGTATCAACGGTCTGGGATTCGCAGTATATGAAGGATCCAAACAGAAAGAAGAAGCTGAGAAATTTGCAATATGGATGGGAAGCTCTGAAGCTCAGAAGATCCAGGGCGAAACTGGTGTAGTAATCTCTGCAAGAGAAGACGCACAGCAGTATTTTGCAAAAGCAAATGAGCAGTACAATCTGGCAGCATATACAAACCACTCCGCTGAAGCTTATCCACTGCCGGTATGCGGCAAAGCAGCAGAACTGTATGATATGGAATCTACCTGGTTAACAAAAGCTTATACGGGCGAAATGTCACTGGCAGATGCCTGCTCCGGCCTGAAAGAAGAAGCAGACGCTCTGTTAGCAAAGTAATAAAGTAGGTGAAAGAATGGCTGACGTGAAAGCAAAAGTAAAGACGCCGAAGAAAAAAGCGTCGAAAAGAGAGAAAAAAGACTGGATTGCCGCATATATCCTGATTGCACCCGTTACCCTGGGTCTGCTGGTGTTTTATATCTGGCCGTTTATCCAGAATGTCTGGTTCAGTTTTAATGATGTAAACAAATTTAATATGTCTACTTTTGTAGGTCTTGCGAACTACAAAGAAATGATCGGTGACAAAGAAGTATGGAGAACCTTCGGCAATACCCTGAAATACGTTATCGTAACCGTACCGGTAGGGCTGGCGTTATCCACTTTCCTTGCGGCTTTACTGAATGCAAAGATCAAAGGAAAATCCATTTACCGTACCCTGTATTTCCTTCCTTCGGTTACCATGTCTGCAGCTGTGGCCATGGTCTGGAAATGGATCTACAATGAACAGATGGGTATCCTGAACAGCGCTATCAAAGCTATGGGAGGAACCGGTCATAACTGGCTGACTGATTCCAAGACAGCATTGTTTATGATTATGATCGTAGGTCTCTGGATGACGGTTGGTTATAACATGATTATCTTACTGGCAGGTATGCAGGGAATCAACAGTGTGTATTACGAAGCAGCCGCTATCGACGGTGCAAGCGAAATTACTCAGTTTTTCAAAATCACGGTACCGATGCTGACACCGACAGTCTTCTTCGTTATGATTACATCCATCATCAGTGGTTTCCAGGTTTTTGATACTGTTTACATGATGATCGGCAAAGCAAGTCCGGCATTCGAGGCAACACAGACCGTTGTGGCACTGTTTTACCGGACAGCGTTCGACTATGGCTATAAAGGATATGCAGCAGCTATTTCTATTCTGATCTTCGCAGCGATTATGATCGTGACCGTGATCCAGATGATCGGACAGAAGAAATGGGTGAACTACGACTAAGGAGGAGTGAGAACATGAAAGGTAAATTTAAGCTAAATCACCTGATCGTCCATCTGATCCTCCTGGTCGGAGTGATCGTGGTTGTATTTCCATTTGCATGGATGATCCTGACATCATTTAAAACATCCGGTGAGGCGATGAAGATTCCGCCGACAATTTTCCCGGAAAAATTCGTTACAACGGCATATCATACCATTGTAACTTCTGCAATTCCGTTTGCAACTGTTTATATGAATACGATCATTACCACCGTGGTTACCACACTGGTACAGATTGTATTCTGCTCCATGGCAGGTTATGCGTTCGGGCGTATCGAATTCCCGTTCAAGAATGCAATCTTCATTCTGGTGTTATCTGTACTGATGGTACCTGGACAGATCTTCCTTCTGCCACAGTATCAGATCGTTCAGAAACTGGGACTGCTGGATACGATCCCGGCACTGTTTCTGCCAAACCTGTTCAGCGCGTTCGGTACTTTCCTGCTGAGACAGTTCTTCATGTCTCTGCCGAAAGAACTGGAAGAAGCAGCCATCGTGGACGGATGCGGACGTTTCCGTATCTTCGCACAGATCATGCTGCCGCTGATCAAACCGGGTATCGTGGCAATGTCCATCTTTACCATCAAGTTTGCATGGAATGACTTCATGTGGCCTCTGATCGTCAACACTTCTATGAATAAGATGACACTGGGACCTGCACTGTCCACCTTACAGGGACAGTACACCACAGAGTATCCGATGCAGATGGCAGGTGCGGTTCTCGCCGTACTGCCGCTGGTAGTGATGTTCTTCATCTTCCAGAAACAGTTCATCGAAGGTGTTGCTCAGTCCGGTATCAAGGGCTGATGCTCAACCTATTGACAATGTAGGAAATCACATGCTACTATAATCCACAGAATTGTGGGTTTCAAATGAGAAAAAAAGATTTCGGGACTTTCAGTTCCCGGAATCTTTTTCTTACTTTACAGGAAATTGCTTTCCTGTAAAGTAAGAAAAGCTCCGCGAGGATGCGCACTACGGCGTATAAGGTAGATGTCGCAAGCGACCGCCCCAGGCGCGAGAATGTGCAAAGGCACATTCTTTGTTCTATATATAAGGAAAGTCATGAAGAGGACAGGGAGAAAAAAGAATGGAAATGACAATACAGGAAGTAAAACAACTGGACAAAAACAGCTATCAGATCATTGATATCCGTGATGATAATGAGATCGCTCACGGTGCGATTCCGGGAGCGGTTGCGCTGAAAGTGGAAGAGATTGCGGAGAACCCGCTGGTGGATAAAAGCAAAAAACTGGTGATCTGCTGCAGCAGAGGAAAATACAGTCAGGAAGTGGTTCCGGAACTGATCGAAAAAGGTCTGGATGCCGTCAGCTTAAAAGGCGGTTATATCGCCTGGTTGATGGATCTGATGCGGGAAGATCAGGAAAAAGACATCAGTGCCGATGTGGAAAAAAGCATCCGGAAAAAGTTTCGCAAATCCATCTGGTGCAAATTTACAAAAGCCATCAATCAGTATGAACTGGTTAAAGAAGGGGACCGTATCGCAGTCTGTATCTCCGGTGGAAAAGATTCCATGCTGATGGCAAAACTGTTTCAGGAGCTGAAACTGCACAACAAATTCTCTTTTGATGTGAAATTTCTGGTGATGGATCCGGGATACAGCCCGGAAAACCGCAAGGTGATCGAAGAGAACGCAAGAAAACTGAATGTTCCGATTACAATTTACGAATCGGATATTTTTGAGGCAGTCTTCCATGTAGATCAGTCCCCGTGCTATCTGTGTGCGAGAATGCGAAGAGGGCATCTCTATCATTACGCACAGGAACTGGGCTGTAACAAGATTGCTCTCGGCCATCACTATGACGATGTCATCGAGACCATCCTGATGGGTATGCTGTACGGCGCACAGGTACAGACCATGATGCCAAAGCTGCACAGCACCAATTTCGGCGGGATGGAACTGATCCGTCCGATGTATCTGATCCGCGAGGACAGCATCAAGGCGTGGAGAGATTATAACGATCTGCATTTCATTCAGTGTGCTTGTAAATTTACTGACACCTGCACCACCTGTAATAACGAAGAAACAAAATCCAAACGTATGGAGATCAAACAGCTGATTCGGACACTGAAAAAGACGAACCCATTTATTGAGAGTAATATTTTCAGAAGTGTGGAGAATGTTAATCTGGATACAGTTGTTGGCTACAAACAATATGGAGAACGTCATTATTTCCTGGAAAATTATGATAAGATGGGTGAATTGAAACAAGAGGAACTGGAGAAGAAAGAAGCAGCACAGGCAGTGCAAGAAAGTTTTTCTGAACAGTAAGACAGACAGAATCTGAGGTGAGCATATGGCAGCTACACTGGAAAAAATCTATGAGGTGGCACTTCATCATTATCATATGAAGCTGGTCGCAGGAAGAGAAGGACTTTCCAACCTGGTGGACTGGGTTCATGTGGTGGAAGAAATGGATTATGTGCATTTCTTAAAAGGACGGGAACTGATCGTAACTACCGGTATCAAGGAACCGGACGATGCACAGCTGCTGGAATTTACCCGGCGGGTGTATGTAACGGGAGCCAGTGGTCTGGTGTTTAATGTCGGACGGTATATCCGGAGTGTGCCAAAAGAAGTGCAGGAATTTGGTGAAAACAATGATTTTCCGGTGTTTGTTCTGCCGTGGGAAGTGCATCTGGTTGACTTTAACCGGGAACTGTGCAATCTGATCTACCGGTCAGAACAGGAGCAGGACGATCTGGAGAGTGCCTTTCGAAAAGCGGTATTCTCTCCGGAAAAGAAAGAAGAGTATCTGCCGGTACTGGCAAGAGAGGGGATTCATGGAGATACCGGTCTTACGATGGTGCAGTGTTATGTGCCGGCTTCCGGAAAGACCGATATTACCAGCTTTTATTACCGCTTTTTAAGGCAGTGCCAGCAGATTCTTACAAAATGGAATCTGACACATGTAGTCTTTCATCACGACAGGTATCTGACTCTTGTGATGGCGGAATACCGAAAAGAGACTGTGGATCAGGTGCTGGATGCGATGAAACAGTGTACGTTTAACTCAGCAGAGGGAACAGCGATGTATCTGGCCGTCAGTGAGGGAGAAACGCTGATTGGAAATCTCAGGGAAAAGTATCAGACCCTTTCTTATCTGTGTCGCTGGGCTGCAGATAAAAAGCAGACGCTTTGTCGGGAGAGTGAAATTGGTGTGACAAAACTTCTGCTGGCAGTTCCGGATCGGAGAAAACTATGGGAATATGAGACACAGACCCTGGGAGAGCTGGAGCGGATCGACCAGGAGACAGGAAGTGAATACCTGAAGATCCTGAAAATTTATCTCGAAGAAAACGGCAATATTCAGGAAGTGGCAGCAAAATGCTTCCTTCACCGGAATACGGTGGCATATCATCTGAAAAAGATCAGTGAGATCACCGGGAAGAATCTCGGGGAGACGAGAAACCGGACCCAGTGGGAACTGGCTTATCTGATCCGGAATCTGCGGAAACTGCTGGAATAAATAAGGCGGAGTGAACAGATAACAATGTGAACGGTGCACAAAAACCATGTGCACGGTGACGATGGACAGAACAGGAAAGTGTGATAATATAGGATACAAGCAAAGGCGCGATACAGTTAAAAAGCTGTGATCGTGCCTTTTTGATTTTTTAGATTAGAATTCCACTGGAATGAGACATAAAGGAGGAAACAGAAATGTTAAGAGAAGCATTACCTGAGATTGTAACAGGAAGTGTACCGGGACCGAAAGCTGCGGAACTTTTAAAACGGCGTGATGCAGCGATTCCGAAAGCTATGTGCGGAACTACTTATCCGATCTGTATGGGAAGAGGAGAGGGAGCCATGCTGGAAGACGTGGATGGGAACCGTTTTCTTGACTGGATCGGTGGTGTCGGTGTTCTGAATATCGGATACAGTAACCCGGAAGTTGTTGAGGCAGTGAAAGCCCAGGCGGACAAATATTTCCACGGCATCTTCAATGTTTATGTACATGAAGGATATGTAAAACTGGCAGAGATGTTTGATGAGACAATGCCATGCCGCGGTGACAAGATGAAAACATATTTTGCAAACTCCGGAGCCGAGGCAGATGAAAATGCGATCAAGATTGCAAAAGCCTATACCGGAAGAAATAATATCATCTGTTTCTCTGGTGCATTCCACGGAAGAACCAACCTGACCATGGCACTGACTGCAAAGAAAGCCTACGCCTTTGGTATGGGACCTTTCCCGGCAGGCATCTACCGTGCGGAATTTCCATATCTGTACCGTGCACCGAAAGGATACACCGAAGAGGAAGCCATTGACTATTACATCGAAAAATTCCTGAAACTTTTCGATGAAGCCACACCGGCCAGTGATGTGGCAGCTGTTATCCTTGAGCCGTTACAGGGCGAAGGCGGATTCATCCCGGCGCCGATCGAATTTGTAAAGAAACTGAGAAAGATCTGTGATGATAACGGCATCATGCTGATCGCCGATGAAGTACAGTGTGGTAATTGCAGAACCGGAAAATACTTCGCATCCGAGTACTGGAAAGAAGCCGGCGCAGCACCGGATATCATCGCCACTGCAAAATCCATGGGAGCCGGCGTTCCGATCAGTGCGATCACCGCAAGAGCAGAAGTTATGGATGCGGCACCGGCAGGAACTATCGGCGGAACCTACTGTGGCAACCCGTTAGCCTGTGCGGCAGCTATCAAAACTATGGAAATCATGAAAGCAGAAGATTACTGTGGAAAATCGATGCATATCGGCAAAGTGGTCACAGAAGCTTTCGAAAAGATGAAAGAAAAATATTCCGTAATCGGGGATGTCCGTGGACTTGGCGGAATGATCGGTGTGGAATTTGTCAAAGACAAAGAAAGCAAAGAACCGAATCCGGAATTTGTAAAGCAACTGATCCAGTCGGCATTACAGAAAGGTCTGCTTCTTGAAAATGCCGGTTCCGCAGGAAATGTCATCCGTTTTCTGGCACCGCTGTGCATGACTGATGAGCAGATGGAAGCAGGATTAAAGATTTTCGAAGATGCTATCATAGAAAATCTGTAACCGGAACTTTAGAAATATTCATGAAAATCGCTATAGAATAAAAAACGTAACTATTCAGTAGCCACTGTACCGCGAGGTGTTTTGGCATGAATATGCCAAAATCCTGAGACATACAAGCCAAAATGCCATCACCGAAGGTGATTTTAAATGCATTTTGGCTAGTAACTGTGAAGGTACTGAACAGTTACTAAAAAACAGAAAATATAAAAAGACGGCAAAGGCGCTGAATAAACAGTTTCCTGCCGTCTTTTTGTTTTGATTTACGCGGGCAGCAAGTTTAAGTCCATGCTTGCATGAGACCTTGGTGACTGCTGCGATAACTTGAGAAACACGCTCCGCAGGGATGCGTTATAAAACATACTTCATAAACAAAAATCAGGGAGGACAACACTATGAAATTAAAAGACACAGGACTCACATTCCAGGATATCAAAGACAAAGTAGACAAATATATGATCGAGACTTATGAGAGATTCGATTTTCTGGCTGAGACAGCAAAAGATCAGTATATGTATGACGAAAACGGAACTCCTTATCTGGATTTTTATGCAGGAATCGCTGTAAACTCCGCCGGAAACTGTAATGAAAAAGTGGTAGCAGCAGTGAAGGATCAGGTAGAAGATATCATGCATACTTTTAACTACCCTTACACCATTCCGCAGGCTCTGCTGGCAGAAAAAATATGCACTACCATTGGCATGGACAAGATCTTTTATCAGAACTCCGGTACAGAAGCCAACGAAGCGATGATCAAGATGGCAAGAAAATATGGGGTAGAAAAATACGGACCGAAGAGATACAACATCGTAACTGCATCCATGGGCTTCCACGGAAGAACCTTCGGTGCCATGTCTGCAACCGGACAGCCGGATAACGGATGTCAGATCGGATTCGGACCGATGACGGATGGATTTACCTATGCAGAGTACAATAACCTGCAGGCATTCAAAGATGCATGTACCGAAGATACCATTGCGATCATGGTAGAGCCGGTACAGGGTGAAGGCGGTGTTCATCCGGCAACCATGGAATTTATGCGGGGACTGAGAGAATTCTGTGATGAACATGAGATGCTTCTTCTGATCGATGAAGTACAGACCGGCTGGTGCAGAACAGGTAAAGTGATGTCCTTTATGAATTATGGAATCAAACCGGATATTGTATCTATGGCAAAAGCTCTGGGTGGCGGAATGCCGATCGGTGCGATCTGTGCAACTGCAGAGGTAGCCAAAGCATTCACCCCGGGATCTCATGGTACGACTTTTGGCGGACATCCGGTATGCTGCGCGGCAGCGCTGGCAGAGGTCAATGAACTTCTGGATCGGGATCTTGCAGGAAATGCTGCAAAGATAGGTGCATATTTTATGGAACAGTTAAAGACGCTTCCGCATGTAAAAGAAGTCAGAGGACAGGGACTCCTGGTTGGTGTGGAATTTGACGATACCATCTCCGGTGTGGATGTGAAACATGAATGTCTGCACAGACATCTGCTGATCACAGCCATCGGAGCTCATATTATCCGTATGATCCCACCGCTTATCATCACCGAAGAAGATTGCGACAAAGCGGTGGCAATCATCAGAGAAGCCGTAGAAGCACTAGAGCGTGTCTGAAAAATCATTTCCGCAATCTGCAAGCCCCACTTTGCGGTATATTTTACCCTCATTCGGTTGCCGTAGCCCGCTACGCCGCCCTCATTCGGATAAAATCTCCCACAAACTGGGACTCGCAGTTCACGAAAAGCCTTTTTCAAACACGCTCTAGAAAAATAATGGAGGATGACCTATGAAACATAAAGTAATCACCATCGGATGTGAATACGGTGCAGGCGGTCCGGAGATCGGAAAACGGATCGCCCAGGCACTGGGAATCGAATTTTACGACCGTGATCTCGTGGATAAAGTTGTGGAACAGATTGGTGTTGACCGTGACCTGGTAAAAAAGGCAGATGCCGGAAGCAATGTTTTATACAGCTTTGAGACACAGTATGGTCCACGGTATGCAAATCTGACAAACCGTGTTATTTATAACCAGTTTGAGGTTATTCAGAAGTTTGCAGAGAAATCTTCCTGCGTCATCATCGGACGATGCAGCAACTATATTCTGAAAGACCGGAAAGATACTCTGAACTTTTTTGTCTATGCACCGGAAGAAGTCCGGATCCAGGCAACGATGGAAAAGAAAAACATTGGCCGGAAAGAAGCGGAGGAACTGGTGAAATATCATGACGAGATGCTTCATTCCCGTTACAAATATATGACCGGTTCTTACCGGGGTGACCGGAAAGGACGTCATATGATGATCGACAGCAGCGTACTTGGCTGGGAGAAAACAGCACAGTATATGTTGCAGATGATCGATCTTCGATTCGAAGACTGAGGAGAGAATGAGAAAAGGAAGTGAGTGTTTATGGATAAGAAAAAATCAGAATTTGATAAAGTATTCAGTGCCTGGGATATTCTGGTCATAGCATTTGGAGCTATGATCGGCTGGGGCTGGGTCGTATCCTCCGGTGACTGGATCCAGAGGGGCGGCGTGCTGGGAGCCATGATCGGCTTTGCTCTCGGCGGCGTGATGATCTTTTTCGTTGGCCTGACTTATGCGGAATTGACCGCTGCCATGCCCCAGTGTGGTGGGGAACATGTCTTCAGCTACAAGGCAATGGGACCGATCGGATCCTTTATCTGTACCTGGGCAATCGTACTCGGTTATGTCAGTGTCGTATGCTTTGAAGCCTGTGCACTGCCGACGATCATTACCTATATCTATCCGGGATTTCTGAAGGGATATCTGTATACGGTGGCGGGATTTGATATTTATGCTTCCTGGCTTGCTGTGGCGATCCTGGTAGCCATCTTCATGACTATAATCAATATTCTGGGAGCCAAGACGGCAGCCGTGTTACAGACAGTGCTGACTGTGATCATCGGAGGTGTAGGTCTTCTTCTGATCGCATCTTCTGTGATTACCGGTGATGTGGCAAATCTGGAGCCACAGCTTTTTGTAGGCGACTCCGCTTCTACAGTGATCAAATCCGTCTTCAGTGTGGCAGTGGTAACACCGTTCTTCTTTATCGGTTTTGATGTTATCCCTCAGGCAGCGGAAGAAATCAATGTCCCATTAAAAAAGATCGGTAAGATTATGATTCTTTCCATTGTCCTGGCCGTTGTCTTCTATGCGCTGATCATCTTCGGCGTTGGATATGTGATGAGTCCGGCCGATATTGAGAGTTCTCTGTCCGGAAGCGGTCTGGTGACAGCAGATGCCATGGCGAAGGCCTTTAATAGCAGTGCGATGTCCAAGGTGCTGATCGTCGGTGGTATGTGCGGTATTATCACCAGTTGGAACTCATTCCTGATCGGTGGAAGCCGTGCCATGTATTCTATGGCAGAGTCTTATATGATTCCGCGTCCTTTCTCAAAATTACATAAAACACACAAAACTCCGGTAAATGCTCTGCTTCTGATCGGTGGACTTTCTGTAGCAGCACCGTTTTTAGGAAGAAAGATGCTTGTCTGGATCGTGGATGCAGGTAACTTCGGTTGCTGTCTGGCGTACTGTATGGTAGCAGCTTCTTTCATTATCCTTCGCACGAAAGCACCGGAGATGGCAAGACCATATAAAGTAAAACATTATAAAATAGTAGGTGCCATTGCCGTACTTATGTCCGGCTTCATGGTTGTTATGTACATGATTCCAGGTTCCGGTTCCACACTGGTGGTTCAGGAATGGGCCATGGTAGGCGGCTGGTCTATCCTGGGTGTTGTCTTTTGTATAGGTTGTAAATTAAAATACAAAGAAAAATTCGCTTCTCATATCGATGTAGAGGTAGAAGAGCTGAATACCGAGCCGGATGCAGTGACAACAACACTGGAGAAAGCACTGGAAACTGTCCGTTCCGAAAAAGTGGAAAAAGAAGAGACACCGGCAATCGACTTTTCTTACTTCCTGCCGGTCAATATTGTATTTGGTTCCGGTAAGGTAAAGAAAGCAGGCGAACTGACGAAACCATATGGTAAGAAAGCACTGATCGTCACCGGACGAAGCAGTGCGAAGAAATCCGGTATCTATGATAAAGTCAAAGACAGTCTGGAGGCAGCAGGACTTACTACGGTGCTGTACGATAAAGTCAGCCAGAACCCGCTGACGACAACAGCAGAAGAGGGCGCAGCATTTGCAAAAGAAAACCACTGTGACGTAGTAGTTGCTATCGGTGGAGGAAGCATCATGGACTGCGCGAAAGCGATTGCATTCTTGAGTAAAAATAAGGGCGATATCAGCGATTATATTTATAACCGGTTAAGAGGTGATGAGGCACTGCCTCTGGTTCTGATTCCGACCACCTGTGGTACCGGATCGGAAGGAAACGGATTTGCGGTACTGACCAATCCGGAAAATGGCGATAAGAAATCTCTGCGCTGCAATGCGATCGTGGCAAAAGTGTCCATCGTCGATCCGGAGTGCATGATGACAATGCCGAAGAAAGTGCTGGCTTCGGTTGCCTTCGATGCACTGTGTCATAATATTGAGGCGTATACATCGAGAATCGCACAGCCTTTTACCGATGCGCTGAGTTTATATGCGATTGATCTGATTGCCCATAATCTGGTGGATGTCTATAACGGTACTGCAGGTAAGGAAGGATGGGAGAAGATCACCCTGGCAAGCACCATCGGCGGTATGGTGATCAACACCGCCGGTGTTACCCTGGCACACGGGATGGAACATCCGGCAAGCGGCCTGAAAAATATCGTTCACGGTCAGGGACTTGCCGCACTGACTCCGGTGATCATCGAGGCATCCTACAAAGGAAACCGCGAAAAATTCAGTAAGATCGCAAGGATCATGGGTGGAATGACTGCAGAAGACTGTGCAACCAAGATCCGTACCCTGTTGAGAAAACTGGATCTGGATTGTACCCTGTCTGATCTTGGAATCAAAGAAGAAGACATCCCGTGGATGGCAGAAAACTGCATGAAAGTATCTGCCGCCGGTGTCATGAATAACCCGGTTGTATTCTCGAAAGAGGAGATTGCGGAGATTTACAGAAAAGCACTGTAAAAGAATAGTTCTCTGAAAAAAGATAAAAAGAAAGATACAGAAAGAATCCAAAACAGGAGGCCTTCTGTATCTTTCTTTTTTTAACATTCTACATGGATCATTCATTTGCGCAGATAACGAATCACAATCTGTGTCTGCACGGAGTCTGAAAAACCGTCATATGAGTATAGTTTCCTGCAATTACTGTGTTACATATGTCTTCAGCAGTTCAAACGTATTCCGCACGCCATCCATATGAGAACGTTCATAGTTATGAGACGCATAGACACCCGGACCGATCAGGCCGTGGCGGATATCATAACCGGCACGGAGAGTTGCCTCCACATCAGATCCGTAATGCGGATAGACGTCAATGGCATAACCGAGGTGCTGTTCTTTTGCAACCGCAGAAAGAGCAGTTACCAGATCATAATTGTAAGGTCCTCCGGAATCTTTGGCACAGATAGATACCATTCGTTCGGTACAGGCAAGATCAGCACCGACACAACCCATATCAACGGAGATCATTTCCTCGGTATCCTCTGATACAAAGCTTCCGCCGTGCCCCACTTCTTCATAAACTGTAAATAATAAAGAAACTTTCCTGTTCAGGTTCAGTCCGTCTTCTTTTACCGCGTGAGCCAGTCCGAGCAATATTGCTGCGGAGAGCTTATCATCGAGGAACCGGCTTTTGATATAACCACTTTCTGTAATTACTGTGCGCGGATCCATGGCGATGATATCTCCGGTCTGGATCCCAAGAGCAAGGGTGCTTTCCCTGGAATCTGTATTTTCATCCAGGAGGATCTCCATATGCTCTTCAATCTGTTCCACTTTTTGATCAGCTACATGTGCAGATGGTTCGGTGTTCAGGACAACGCCGGTATAGACCCTTCCGTCCCGGGTGTGAATCGTACAATTCTCCCCATCTGCGGTGGACCACTGATGACCGCCAAGGGTTGTCGGGCGAAGGCGTCCGTTCTCTTTGATGGAGCGCACCATAGCACCCAGGGTATCTACATGGGCAGCCAGTACAAGCGGAGAGCCGGAGCCTCCCAGAGTGACAAAAACATTTCCTTTTCTGGAACGTTCCGGAGCGAATCCGAGAGCAGTCAGTTCAGATAAAAGATAATCGGTCACTTTCTTTGTGAAGCCGGAAGGGCTTGGAATACCAGTCAGTGCATACAGCTGTTCTTTGATAAAATCCATATGAGAATTCATGTGATGTTCCTCCTGAAATAGATAATAAGTAACTTCATTGTAAACAGCGAATGAAGAAAGGTCAACCGGAAAATAAAGTTATAAAAAGAAAAGAACAGGCATAGAATAGCAGTTATAGAATTGAACGATAAAAAAGAACAAAAAAAGGAAATCCCTCTTCTGGGGACAAAATTAAAAGCGTGTCCGTGTTACACGCACATGTGTGCGAAAAATAAAAACAAATTCGCTCATTTTTCTTGACATTACCACGTTAAAGTGGCTATAATATCGTATATTGTCGACAATCCACAATCGACAGGAGAGATGAAAAAGAGAGGAAAGGTGTAGAAAATGACAAAATACACAGTTCGAAGAGTCTGTATGGCATTTGTTACGCTGTTGCTTGTTGCCTGTATTACTTTCTTTCTGATGAATGCAATTCCCGGTAATCCGTGGTTATCAGAAAAGACGCCATCCGAGGCAACCATCCAGGCACTGAATGCAAAATACGGACTGGATCAGCCAAAGTATATTCAGCTTGGTAAATATCTGAAAAACCTTGCACAGGGAGATTTCGGCACTTCCATTAAGATGCAGAAAAACCGTCCGGTTATCGAAATCATCAAAGAGATGTTTCCGGTTTCCGCAAAAGTCGGCAGCCTTGCTCTGCTGTGGGCGGTGATCGTGGGTGTTCCGCTGGGATGTCTCGCAGCTTTTAAGAGAGGAACCTGGGTGGACAGCTTTCTGCGTGTGTTGTGTACCATCGGTATCTCCATGCCGGGATTCGTAGTGGCAACCTTACTGTTACATACACTCTGTGGCGGTATCGAAGGAGTGAAAGTATTTCCGGCACTTTTTGACGGAACACCGGCAAGTTATGTACTGCCCTGTGCAGCGTTAGGCTTCTATCCGATGTGTTATCTGTCCAGACAGACAAGAACTGCCATGTTGGATTCTATTAATCAGGAATACATCAAGACAGCCAGAGCAAAGGGACTGAAAAACAGCAAGATCATTTTCAAACATGCACTTCGTAATGCGTTGATTCCGGTTATTACTTACCTGGGACCGCAGATCGCATTTACCCTGTGTGGTGGTCTTGTCGTAGAGACTGTATTTTCTATTCCGGGACTGGGACGTTATTTTGTACAGGCGATCCAGAACCGAGATTATCCGCTGATCATGGGAACTACCATTTTCCTGGCAGCATTTATCATCGTCATGAACCTGGTGGTAGACCTGTGTTACAAACTGGTAGATCCGCGAATTAATCTGGTGAAGGGAGGAAATTAAGGTTATGTCCGATAAGAAAAGATTTAACAAACCGGGCTCACTTCAGCCAAATATCGAGGATATTCTGCAGTGGAACGATCTGCCGGCAGATGCATTTGATCCGGCAACATCAGAGGAAAAAGAAAACTTTATTCAGGACCGCAGAAGCGTATCTTACTGGAAGGATGCATGGAGACGTCTTCGTAAAAACACAGTTGCGATGGTGGCAATGGTGATCATCATCCTGCTTTCTGTTTTTGCTTTCGTGGGACCGTCTGTCGTTCCTTATACTTACAAACAGCAGATCCGTGGTTCCGAATCTTTACATCCATGGCACTACAGCCTGGAGGATCAGGATAAGATCAATGCTTATATGGAAGAACATAACGGTGCAGGAAAACTGACACCGGACGAAGCGGTAGAACAGGCACGGCAGGAAGCAGAAGCCAAAGGTGAGACTTTAAGCCGTGTAGATGAAGCAAAGATCCGTGCGAAAGCAACCGTATCTCAGCAGTCTGCTGACGAAGAGGCAGTGACAGAAGAAGAAGCTGCCAAAGTACTGGGTATCAAACACAGTATATTTGGATACTCCAACAAAGAACTGGAGCGCAAGGCAGCAGGGGAAAAGGTATTCCCGCATGTGTTCGGTACGGATGATCAGGGCCGTGATATCATGGTCCGCGTTATGGTTGGTTCCCGTGTATCCATCATCGTAGGTATCTGTGCAGCGATTCTGGTACTGATCATCGGTGCACTGTACGGTTCCATATCCGGTTACTGTGGCGGCATGGTGGACAACGTGATGCAGCGAATCGTAGAGATTATCTACTCCATCCCGGAGATGCTGATCATCCTGCTGTTATCCGCAACCTTAAAACCGGCACTGGAACAGTTCCAGAACTCCGGAGACGGCGTGTTCCAGAAACTGGTAACACTCCTTGGACCGAACCTGATCTCCATGTTTATCGCTTTTGGTCTTCTGTATTGGGTAACTATGAGCCGTATCATCCGTGGACAGATCCTGCAGTTAAAACAGCAGGAATATGTAACAGCTGCGAGAGCACTGGGTGCAAAGGGCGGACGTATCATCGGTAAGCATCTGCTTCCGAACTGTATCGGGCAGATTGTTACCACAACATTCCTGCAGATTCCGTCAGCAATCTTCCTGGAATCTTTCTTATCTTTTCTGGGTGTGGGTGTATCTGCACCGCTGACCAGTCTGGGATCCATGTGTTCCGAAGCACTGAGCGGACTGAAAACCTATCCGTACCGACTGTTCATCCCGGCAGTGATCCTGAGTGTTATGATCCTGTCCCTGAATCTGTTTGGTGACGGTCTTCGTGATGCATTAGATCCGAAGCTGAAAAAATAAGAAAGGGAGAGACACAATGGAACAGAATAAAAAAGCTGACAAGCTGTTGGAAGTCAGAGATCTCCAGGTCTCTTTCTTCACTCCGGCAGGAGAAGTAAAAGCAGTAAACGGCATCAGTTACGATGTGAATTATAATGAAGTTATGGGTGTTGTAGGAGAGTCCGGATCCGGAAAGAGTGTGGAAGCATATTCGATCATCGGCCTGTTACAGAATCCGGGAAAAGTAATCGGTGGTTCTATCACCTTCGAGGGTCAGGATGTCCTGGCGAAGACACCGGCGGAGATGGTAAACTTCCGTGGAAATGAAGTAGCCATGATCTTCCAGAACCCGATGACCTGCCTGAATCCGGTATACACCATCGGTAATCAGCTGGTGGAGGCACTGAAAGCCCATAATAAAAATATCAGTAAAGAAGAAGCACAGAAACGTGCGATGGAGATGCTTGAGGAAGTAGGAATCAATAACGTGGAAAAACGTATGAAACAGTATCCTCACGAACTTTCCGGTGGTATGCGTCAGCGTGTCATGATCGCGATGGGTCTGATCTGCCATCCGAAACTTCTGATCGCAGATGAACCGACAACTGCCCTTGACGTAACCATTCAGGCACAGATTCTGGAACTGATGAAGAAACTTCAGAAGACCAATCAGATGGGTATTATTTTCATCACACATAACCTGGGTGTTGTGGCTGAAATCTGTGACAAGGTATCGGTTATGTATGCAGGTAAGATGGTGGAGCAGGGTCCGGTAGATGATATCTTCTATGCACCGGGTCATCCGTATACCAGAGGACTTCTTCGTTCCATGCCGCGTGTGGATGCGGAAAGTTACGAACGTCTGATCCCAATCGAAGGAACACCGGTCGATATGCTGAATCCGCCGGAGGGATGTCCGTTTGCACCACGTTGTGAAAGCGCCATGAAGATCTGTCTGCAGAAGATGCCGCCGTATGTGGAACTTGGGGATAATCATCGTGCCGCATGCTGGCTGTGTGTACAGGAACAGATGAAAGCAGCAGAGAAAAATAATGAAAAAACGGAGGCAGGCAGCCATGAGTGAGAAAAATGATACCCTCGTTCAGGTTGAACACCTGAAAAAATATTTCCCGATCAAAGGTGTGAAGGGACCGGGTGTACAGGCTGTGGAAGACATCTCCATTGAGATTAAAAGAGGAGAAACCCTTGGTCTGGTAGGAGAGTCCGGTTGTGGTAAGACGACCTTCGGACGCACGGTATTACAGCTGTATAATCCGACTTCCGGAAAGATCATCTATGATGGAAAAACTATTTTTGAAGGAAAAGACCCGTGGCAGAAAGATGAAAATGGTATTCTGCGCCAGGTGAAAGTTCCAAAAGCAAAACAGGTGAATATGCTTCCTTACCGCCGGAAGATGCAGATCATCTTCCAGGATCCGTCAGCCAGCCTGGATCCACGTATGACGGTTGGTGAGATCATCGGTGAAGCACTGGATATTCACAAATTATATAAGAGCAAACAGGACAGAACAGACCGGATCAAGGAACTGCTTGGACATGTAGGACTGAATACAGAGCATGCCAACCGGTATCCGCACGAGTTCTCCGGTGGACAGCAGCAGCGTGTCGGTATTGCCCGTGCGCTGGCAGTCAATCCGGAATTCATCGTCTGCGACGAGCCGATCTCCGCACTGGATGTTTCTATCCAGTCCCAGGTAGTCAACATGCTCGAAGACATGCAGCATGAGATGGGACTGACCTACCTGTTCATCGCACATGATCTGTCCGTTGTAAGACATATTTCCCACCGTATCGGTGTGATGTATCTGGGAACTATGGTGGAACTTGCGGAAAGTTATGAACTGAACCGCCATCCACTGCATCCATATACTAAGACGCTGCTCTCCGCAGTTCCGGTTCCGGATCCGCAGGTGAGCAGAAGCAGACAGCGAATCGTGCTCGAAGGAGACATTCCGTCTCCGATGAATCCGCCAAGCGGATGCCGGTTCCATACCCGTTGCCCGTATGCGACCGAAAAATGTAAACAGGTCGTACCGACCTTTAAGGAGTACGAAAAAGGTCACTGGGTAGCATGTCATCTGCTGGAAGAGTAGATGAAAAATAACCGGATAATGCAGGAAATCTGATAGTGGATGCTCCTGTTTATCAATAAAAGGAAAAGGAGAGAGGATAATATGAAGAAAAAAGTTTTATCCATCCTGTTAGCTGCAACATTTACCGTATCTATGTTTGCAGGTTGCGGAAACAGCAACACTACAGCAAAAGACGACAGCGCAGCTAAAACAGAAGACACTGCTGATGACGCAGCAGAGGAAGAAACCAAAGATGACGCCGCAACAGAGGACACAGCAAGCGACGGTGACTTCAACATTACTGTAAACCTGGCTTCTGAACCTATGACTATGGACCCGGCGCTGAACAGTTCTGTAGACGGTGGCATCATGGCTCTGCATCTGTTTGAAGGTCTGATGAAATGGGAAGACAGCGGAGAAGCTGCCAATGGTTCTGACGGAACAGCTGACAGTGGAAAACTGGTTCCGGGACAGGCTGAAAGCTATGAAAAGACAGAGAATGATGACGGAACCGTAACTTATACTTTCAAATTGCGTGACGGTATCAAATGGTCTGACGGAAAAGATGTAACAGCAGGTGATTTTGAGTACTCCTGGAAACGTCTGGTAAATCCGGAAACAGCAGCAGACTACAACTACATGCTGGATGGCGTGGTAAATGCCAATGAGATCATTGCAGGTGAAAAAGATCCTGATGAACTGGCTGCTAAAGCATTAGACGACAAAACATTTGAAGTAACTCTGGTAAACGACCTGAGCTACTTTGAAGAATTGTGTGCATTCCCGGCTATGATGCCTGTACGTGAAGATATGATCGAAAAAGCAGGTGACCAGTGGACATTTGACACATCAACTTATATCTCCAATGGTGCATACAAACTGAAAGAGTGGACACATAACTCTCAGATTGTAGTAGAGAAAAATGAAAACTACTATGATGTAGAAAACCTTGGACCGGAAACCATCACCTTCAAACTGATGGATGACCAGAACGCTATGCTGTCCGGTTTCAACTCCGGTGAACTTGATTTCATCGAAGATGTACCGCAGGCAGAGATCGCTAACCTGATCGCTTCCGGAGATATGAAGATCGTAGACTATATCGGAACTTACTATGTATGCTTCCAGACACAGAAAGCACCTTTCGACGATCCGAGAGTTCGTAAAGCATTCTCTTTGGCAATCGACCGTACTTACATCGTAAACCAGGTAACACAGTCCGGACAGGTAGAAGCCGGCGGATTTGTTCCGTCTGGTGTATATGATGCAGATGGTGCAGATGGCGACGATTTCCGTACAGTAGGCGGAGATTACTATAAACCGACCGATGCGGATTATGAAGCAAACTGTGACGAAGCAAGACAGCTTCTGGCAGATGCAGGATATCCGAACGGTGAAGGATTCCCGGTTGTAGAATACCTGTACAACACCAGTGATGCTCACAAAGCTGTAGCAGAAGCTCTGCAGTTCATGTGGGAAGAAGAACTGGGCGTAAAAGTAACCCTGAACAACCAGGAGTGGGCAGCATTCCTGCAGACACGTAAAGACGGAGATTACTCCATCGCACGTAACGGCTGGATCGCAGACTACAACGACCCGATCTCCTTCCTGGATATGTGGATGACAGGTGGCGGAAACAACGATGCACAGTATGCAAACGATGATTACGATGCTCTGATCAAACAGGCAAAGACAACAACAGATAACGCAGAACGTATGGATCTGCTGCACCAGGCAGAAGACAAACTGATCGGTGAAGACAGCGTACTGGCTCCACTGTACTTCTATACACAGAAATATATGCTGGCTGACGGCATTGAAGGTATGTACTACTGCCCACTGGGATATTTCTTCTTTGGATATACCCATCAGGCATAAATAAATGCAATGCAACGATACAGCCCGGATAAGCAGTCCGGGCTGTATTTTTCTAAAAGTAAAAGGGAAAACGCAGGGAGAAAAAAGATGAAAGCCTATGAACGCTTACTGAAATATATTACAGTATGGACGACCAGCGACGAAAACAGCACAACGGTTCCAACTACAAAAAGACAGCTCGACCTTGGGAATCTTCTGGTAGAAGAGATGAAAGAGATGGGACTTTCGGATGTGTCGATGGATGAATATGGATATGTTTACGGATATCTTCCGGCCACGGAGGGAATGGAAGATGTGACGCCGCTTGGTCTGATCGCGCATCTGGATACCGCACCGGACTTTAACGGGCAGAATGTGAAACCACAGATCATTCAGGATTATAACGGAGAAGATGTGGTGCTCGGAACTTCCGGCAGAGTTCTGGCAGTAAAAGATTTTCCGAGACTGAAAGGGTATAAGGGAAGAACGCTGATTACAACCGACGGAACTTCTCTTCTGGGGGCCGATGACAAGGCCGGGATTGCAGAGATCCTGACAGCAGCAGAAGACCTGATGCGGGAAAAGACACCACACGGAAAAATCTGCATCGCATTTACCCCGGATGAAGAGGTGGGTGGCGGTGCACAGTATCTGAAAATCAAAGAATTCGGCGCAACGTACGGATATACGTTAGACGGAAGCCATGAAGGTGAGATCCAGTTTGAAAACTTTAACGCGGCAGGCGCGGAGGTCACTGTTCATGGTGTCAATGTGCATCCGGGGAGTGCAAAAGATATCATGAAAAATGCACAGACCATCGCGATGGAAATCCACGGACTTCTTCCAAAAGATGCGTGCCCGGAGAAGACGGAAGGGTATGAAGGATTCTATCACATGACCGAATTCAACGGCAATGTGGAACAGGCAGTGATGCGTTACATCATCCGTGACTTTGATCCGGTCACATTTGTGGAAAAACAGGAGAAACTCCGTCAGGCGGTCGCACAGATCAACGAAACCTACGGCGAGGGAACCGCGGAAGTAAAGATTGAAGAATCTTACCGCAACATGCGTGAGAAGATCGAGCCGTGCATGCAGCTGATCGATTACGCAAAAGAGGCGTGCAAAGAAACAGGCGTGGAACCGGATATCGCCCCGATCCGCGGAGGCACAGATGGTGCACGGTTAAGCTTTGTCGGTCTTCCATGTCCGAACCTGGGTACCGGCGGAGACGGCTTCCATGGTCCGTTTGAACACATTACGGTGGAAGGCATGGATCTGTCCGTGGAAATCATCAAAAACATTATTAAGAAAATGTGATACCAAATGGTTTGGCGGATTGCGGGAGTACGAAGTACAGAGCAATCTGGTGTTGTTAAATAGAAAAGAAGTAACTGTTCAGTAGCCACTGTAACTGTGAAGGTACTGAACAGTTACGAAAAGAAATACTTTACAGTGCCCGGAAATTCAGATAAAATATTTCGTGGTAAGATAATAAAGTAAGACAGGAAGATACATGAGCGAATTATTATACCAAACATTAAGAGAAAGTGTAGTGAATGCAATCCGGACCAAGATTATGAATCATCAGATACGCCCTGGGGAGCGGATCGTGGAAATGGAACTGGCACACGAATTCCAGACCAGCCGGGGGCCGATCAGGGAAGCACTGCGCCAGCTGGAAAACGAAGGGATCGTAGAGTATACCAGAAATGTAGGATGTTCCGTGCGGACATTTTCTTTCTGGGATTCCTATGAAGTATATCTGCTTCGTACCAACTATGAGGCCGTCAGCGTGCGGTTTCTGAACGGAAAAATACCAGGGGAAACGATACAGAAAATGGAAGAGATTCTGGAACGAATGAGAAAAATTCCAACAGAAGAGTTCGAGAGCGTTTTTGAATACGACAACTGTTTTCATGAGCAGCTGGTGTTGATGTCCGGACTTCCGAGACTTGCCAAAGCGTGGAAAGAACTGTACTATGGAAATCTGCTGGCAGGGTACGAACTGGTAAATGAAAAAGAAAAGATTCTGGCAAACCAGTACGACAATCATATTGCGATTCTGAAAGCATGTAAGGAAGGCAACCCGGAAAAAATCTGCGATGAAGTGAAAAAACATTACTGGAAGACAATTTTCTGCATGATGCAGGAACAAAAGATTAAAGATCCCGATCTGGAACAGGCATGGATGATGGCAATCTAGAGCCTTTTTCAGACACGCTCTAGCAAAAGATGGAGAAAAAGCATGGAAGAATTATATCAGGCAATCGAAGAAAAAATCAAAGCTTCCGGATATCCGAGAGAAATATCCGGGGAACGGGTCTATGATGATATCTGTGATCAGATCGAAGGGAAAGAAAACGGAACGTATCTGGTACTTTCCAAATTTGAGGAAGATGTGGTATTTGAGTATCATATCACTGTTTCTGATGATAACTTTAATCTGGGAATTCTGACGATGAAGACACCGGAAGGAGTTTTTGAGACAGATTTTGATCGCTGAGCGTTGTGTCGTGAATGGGGAATACTAGTTACATATACGGATGAAAAACCCCTGAATCCAGAGATGTGATTCAGGGGTTTTTTTCGCTTCACAGGAAATTGCGTTCCTGTAAGTAAAAAACGCTTCGCGAGGATGCACACTGCGATGTATAAGGTAGATGTCGCAAGCGACCGACGCAGGCGCGAGAATGTGCCAAGGCACATTCTTTGTTCTATGGAGAGGGGAAAGATGCAAAAATATATGCAGAAAAAGAGAATCTTTCCGGCATGTCTGTTTCTGATGTTTGTTCTGATGATTCTGGTAATTGGAAAAGAAACAGACATGACTGGCAGAGGGGAAACCCAGAAAATCCGGAATCTGTGCGATGGATGGTATTATCTGAAAGAAGGGGAAAGAACAGAAGTGACTCTCCCGACAACACTTCAGGAAGATCCGGGAACAGTACTGGAATTATATAACGATACAGTGACGGATGAGAACAGAGATATGGTTCTTCTTACCTGGGGAGCACCATATCACCTACAGATCCAGATGGATGGAAAAACAATTTATCAGTATCGTGATTACGGATTTAAAAGAAACCTGCAGATGGCAAGAAAACTGGAATGCCGCGTGACATTGCCGGTGTTACACAAAAGCAGTCAGCTGTGCTTTCTGTATACTGTGCCGGAAAGTGGAGTGTGTAAACTGACACCGGTATATATGGGGAGCAGCGAAGCTATTTTCAGATTTCAGATCATGAATGCGGCGCCTGTGTTTGTGATCGTTCTGGGTATGCTGGTACTGGGCATTTTCGCAATCGGAATCTATGCGTATCTTCGCGCACGGAAAATGACAGAACGACGGTTTGCCAGTGTGGGATTATTTCTGCTCTTATGTGGCATCTGGTGCGTGACAGATTCTTCGCTGATGCAGTATCTGAGTCATTATTCGCCGGCGGTCAATGAGATATCTTTTTATACATTTATGCTTATGAGTGTTCCGGTTATCCGGTTTGTGCGGGAGACAGAAGGAATGCAGAAGTATAAAAGCATATCGGTGCTGATTGCTCTGTTTTATCTGAATGTGATTTTGCAAAGTATCTGCACCTACTGGTTCCATATTCAGCTTATCGACATGCTGATGATTACTCATCTGCTTCTTGTGGGTGGATGTATCCTTCTGAGTGTTCTTTTATACTGGGAATACAAGGCAGTGAAAAACAGGCAGATATATTCGATCCTCATGGCATTCGGTGTTCTGGCCTTTGTCGGCGTGGGAACCCTGGTGTTATACTGGTTTTTCGGAATTACCGGATACGATCTGATTTTCGAAGCGGGAATTGTCGTTTTTGTATCGGTTCTTCTGTGGAGCCTTGGCAGGGCTATGGTGGAAAATATGCGTTTTAGGACGGAAGCAGAGGTATATAAAAAACTGGCACAGGAAGATCAGATGACCGGTATGAAAAACCGGTACGCCTATGAAAAAATTTTAGAGGATCTTGAAGATGGTATCTGTAATTGGAAAAATGCAGTGCTGATATTTATGGATATGAATCATCTGAAACAGATAAATGATATTTATGGACACGGAGCCGGAGATGAACTTCTGATTGGAACAGCACAGAGTATCCAGAAAGCGTATGGAAGTCTCGGATATTGTTTTCGGATAGGAGGAGACGAGTTTTGCGCGATTCTTCCGGAAATAAAAATATCCGAAGAAGAACTTTCCCGCAGACTGGATGCAGCGGTAGAAGAATATAATCGTTCCAATGACCAGAAGCTGTCAGTAGCCAGGGGATTCAGCTGGTTACAGGACAGTCGGGGGATGAGAAAGAGTATCAGTGACTGGAAGTTCGAGGCGGATCAGAATATGTACAGCAATAAAGGCTGGTACAAAAGAGAAGAAGTACAAGAGGAAGGTACCCACTATGAGATATAATATGGATTTTTTAGTGGCAGCACTGATCTTTCTGATTGTCTTATGGCATCATTTTATGAAACAACGACAGTATGCAGGTAACAAGACAGAAAAAACATTTCAGATTTTTATGATGCTTGGAATCGGAGATATTCTACTGGATATGGTCAGTACAGTTGTTATTGACAACAGTCGTCCGGAATTCGCCAGAATGCTGTATGTGATTTTATTGCTGTTTTATCTGTGCCAGCTGCTGATTCCACCGGTTCTTTATCTGTATACACTGGCACTGGCAGGAGGGGCAGTGAAAGAAAAATTATCGGGGATACGTTGTCTGTTGCTTTTGCCAACCGTGGTGCTTACGGTGCTGGTCATGGGTAATTTTCAGACAGGTCTTTTATTTTCTGTCACAGCGAACGGAGCATATATTAGGGGGCCGCTGTATCTTATGATGTATATGCAGGCTGTCTGGTATGGTCTGGTGATCGGTGGGGAAAGCATCCGGAATTATCAGAAACTGGGAAAACGAAAATTTGGTATAATCTGGGAAATTCTTTTTATTATGGTCAGCTGTGTGCTGTTGCAGGGATTTTATCAGGAAGTTCTGCTGACCGGATTTGCTATAGCACTTTGTCTGATGGTTCTGCTGCTTGCTTTTCAGAACCCGTATGTGTATACCGATAATCTGACAGGACTTTTGGATATGCAATGTTTTCAGGAGTGGGCAGAAGAACAGTGCAGACGCAAACGGGATATTCATGTTGCAGTGGTTGATCTCCGGCAGCTGAAACAGCTGAATACCATTTACGGGGTCCTATGGACAGATCGTTTTTTGAAAAAGATAGCAGGTCAGGTACGGGAGTTTACAGAAAGTCCCTATGTTTACAGAATCACTGGGAAAAGGATACTGATCGGAATGTACTCTTTTGAAGAATACGAAGCAGTATTGCAGAAGCTGCTGCAGTATTTTTCTCATCCGATTGCCATGGAAGGGGAAGAAATTCTGTTTTCAGCAGCAATCTGCGGAATACCATACGGGAATCAGCTTGGCAGTGAAAATCTCCTGAATTATGTAGGATATCTGACGGCACTAGTTCCGAGAACTCAGGAAACGTTACTGGTCCGGGGGGACGAATACGTGAAGCACGGATTTCTCCGGCAAAAAACAATTGAAGCATATCTTTACAGAGCGATAGAAGAAGATTTGTTTGAAGTATATTATCAGCCGGTTTATTCGATCAGGGAAAAGAGATTTGTTACGGCAGAAGCACTCAGCCGGCTGCATCACCCTGGTCTCGGACCGATATCTCCGGAAATATTTATACGGATTGCTGAGCAGAATGGACAAATCAATGAGATTGGCCTGCAGCAGTTCCGAAAAGTGTGCCGAATGGTCCAAAAATGTCCGGAAATCATGCAGCAGCTGAAAAATATCAAGTACAATCTTTCACCGGCCCAGCTTCTGAAGAAAGGATATGTCGGACAATTGCTTGGAATTATCCGGGAACATGGATTGGAGCCGTCGTTTTTTCAGTTTGAGATTACAGAGACCGTTGCGACAGAATACAAAGAAGAGGTGTATGAGGCGGTGGAAGTCTTTGTAAAAGATGGTATAGGTCTGTGCATGGATGATTTTGGTTCCGGATATGCCAACCTGAACGCGGTACTGAAATTGCCGTTCCAGTGTATCAAGATGGATCGCTCCATGTTAAATGGTATCCGGCAGCATAAGGTAGCAGGAGAGTTTTATCGTAATATTGTAACGATTCTCCGACAACAGGGATATGCGATCGTGGCAGAAGGAGTAGAAGAGCAGGAAGAGGTGGAACTTCTGGAAGCGTGGGGCGTGGATATGATTCAGGGATATTATTTTTCCAGACCGCTCCCGGTGGAGGAATTTCTGAAAAAGATCCGGGAAGCCGGATAAATAAAAAAGAGGAAGCTCATATCGGAGACTTCCTCTTTTTTGCAGAGTTTAATAAATGTTGCTTATTTCATGATCTTACGGAACAGGTCTTTCAGATCTTCCACACTGGCATCTTTTGGGTTACCCGGTGCGCAGGCATCTGCGTGGGCGGATTCTGCAAGGAACTGCAGATCGTCTTCTTTAACTGCGTCGAGAACAGATGGGATTCCCACATCAGCGGACAGTTTTTTGACAGCATCGATAGCGGCTTTTCTGTATTCTTCCTGTGTCATATCATCGACACCTTTCACACCCATAGCACGTGCGATCTCACGATACTTCTCGCCGGTGCATTCCTGGTTGTATTCCATAACAATCGGCAGCATCATAGCGCAGGCAACACCATGTGGGGTATCATAAACAGCACCAAGAGTATGAGCCATGGAATGAGCGATTCCCAGACCTACGTTGGAGAATCCCATACCTGCGATATACTGACCAAGAGCCATTCCTTCACGGCCTTCTTTGGTGTTTTCAACAGCACCGCGGAGAGATCGGGAGATGATTTCGATGGCTTTCAGATGGAACATATCGGTCATTTCCCATGCAGCTTTTGTGGTGTAACCTTCGATGGCATGGGTCAGAGCATCCATACCGGTGGAAGCGGTCAGTCCTTTTGGCATGGAGGACATCATTTCCGGGTCAACAACAGCGATGATCGGCATGTCGTGTGGGTCAACACATACGAATTTACGTTTTCTTTCCACATCAGTAACAACATAGTTGATGGTTACTTCCGCAGCAGTTCCGGCTGTGGTAGGTACGGCGATGATCGGTACGCAAGGTTTTTTGGTCGGAGCTACACCTTCGAGACTTCTGACATCTTCAAATTCCGGGTTCGCGATGATAATACCGATGGCTTTGGAAGTATCCATGGAGGAACCACCGCCGATAGCGATCAGATAATCAGCACCGGATTCCTTGAAGGACTGTACACCGTGCTGTACATTTTCGATGGTTGGATTTGGTTTGATGTCGCTGTAAAGTTCATAGTCCAGACCGTTTTCTTTTAACAGGTCGGTAACTTTTGAAGTTACATTGAATTTTACCAGATCCGGGTCGGAGCATACGAACGCCTTTTTAAATCCATGTGCTTTTGCTTCATTAACGATCTCCTGAATAGCACCTGCTCCGTGATAAGAAGTCTGATTTAACATGATACGATTTGCCATAATACAAACACTCCTTTTCTTCTGGGAATCACCGTTTTCCGGATGTTCCGTTCTTTTGTGATTATATTAACAATGTTTTTGAAAAAAAGAAAGTTACAGAATTGGGTAAATGTAACATTTTGACGAGAAATTTTTGCTTTATTCCGTCAGAATGCCGAAAGAAGCAAAAAGGTCTGCAAGTTTCGCAGGCATGGCTTCCACCATCAGGCGTGCCAGGTCTTCCGGGGAGGCTGCCATGCCGGAGAGTACCCATTCGATAGTCATGGAGATTGATCCGTGGCAGTACATCTCAAGGAGAAATCGGATATCATCGGATGCCGGAGCGCCGGTCTTTAACTGGATCAGATCCTGATAAAAGCGGAAGATCAGCTGAAAATCATGTTCCCGCAGGGAGTTCTGCCGGTCATAACGGAAGGCGGCACGGAAAAATTCTTTTTCTTCCCCAATATAGGAGAATTTCAACTGTAACCCTTCCTGCACAGTTTTTCCCTGTCCCATGTATTCAAAGGATTTGATCAGTAATTTATCAAAGTACCAGTTGATCAGATCAAATTTGTCCATGAAGTTCCGGTAAAAGGTCTGTCTGGTCAGACCGCAGTTCTCTGTGATCTGGCGGACAGTGATGGCATCTACCGGGGTGTGACACATACATTCCTTCATGGATTCTGCCAGTCTGTATTTTGTTTTCTCACCCCGTGAGAGGGAAGAAGATTCGTTTGGTAATGTCATAAAGAAATCTCACTTTCTGTTCGTCATGTATTGCATGGGAATGATTAATAAGTTACGGTTCACGGATAAAATCCCGCAAAGCGTGTTACGAACCATTTATAATCATAAGCATCATAGCACACAACGGAAGAATTTGACAGAAAAAAGACAAGGACAGTAAAAAATATATTGTAGGAAGCAGTCCGGAGATTTATAATAAGCACAGGAAAGAAAATGGGGGATGAAAAAGTGATTGCTTTATTGCTGATGCAGCAGATTGCTGTATTGTTTTTGATTATGGGACTTGGTTTTCTGATCGTGAAGCTTGGAATCGTAAAGACAGAGGACAGCAGGGTACTTTCCATGGTGACGATTTATCTGGTTTTGCCCTGCGTGACGATCCATGCTTTTCAGATTGAATATTCCACAAAGATAAGAAATGGTTTTCTGCTTGCCGTTGCTGTGGCGATTCTGATCCATGTGGTGCTGTTTGTGGTCTGTGGAATTCTGAGAAAACTGCTGAAAATGGATGAAGTGGAGACGGCGTCTCTGATTTATTCCAATGCAGGGAATCTGATCCTGCCGCTGGTCACTTCCATCCTGGGGGAGGAATGGGTAATCTATGCCAGTGGCTTTATGTGCGTACAGACGATCATCGTATGGACCCACGGACAGTCCCTGATGCAGGGACAGCGCCAGGTGAACTGGAAGAAGATCGTGCAGAATATCAATCTGATCGCGATTCTGACAGGACTGGTATTTTTTCTGTGTAACATCCATCTGCCGAAGATTCTCGATTCTATGACTTCATCCCTGGCGGGTATGATCGGTCCGATCAGTATGGTGATGATCGGCATGCTTTTAGCAGGTGTGGACTGGAAGCTGGTCTTTGGAAAACGGAGAATCTATGGTATCGTATTTTTGAAAATGATCGTAGTGCCGGGAATCATTACCCTGTGCCTGAAACTGGCGGCACCGCTGATTCCGATGGAGAATGCAAAAACGATCCTGCTGATCAGTCTGCTGGCGGTGATTGCGCCGACGGCGGTAACGATCACACAGATGGCACAACTTTACAAAAGAGATGCTGCGTATGCAAGCTCGATCAATGTATTTACCACCCTGGTGTGTATCGTAACAATGCCACTGATGGTGATGCTGTATATGATATAATGAGTGTTAGCGAGCCAGAAGCGTGCTTGCACGGTTATGGGGAGCGGCGAATGGCGGTCATGATAGCTGCGAAGCAGCGTCAAGCACCGAAGGTGCGAATCATGAAATAATGAGCGTAGCTTATTCACTTGTTCATCGGGAGCGGCGAATGGCGGTCATGATAACGACAAATCATGACAAATGATGCAGTGAAAGAAAAAGTGTACTGGCACAAAGCAGACGGAGAGAAAATTATGCGGATTAACAGAGAAGATATGTTGGAACTGACCCGGCGGATGACAGTGAAACGATCCTCGATGACACGGATCGCGGGAGCTTACATGGATCGGGAAGGGGATGTGGACGGAACCTTTAATACCAATTTCCTGAAATTGTCACCGGCAGATAAGGAGAAAAATCTGGCACTGGCAAAAGCAGTTCCGTTTTCAGAAACCAATGTCAACCTGAAACGGTACCGGTTTCCGAAAGAACAGATGACAGCCGGAACGATGTGGCAGCTGTTAAACGGGATCAGGAACAGCGGACTGAAAAATGATGCATTGATGGATACCTTTTATGAGATTGTAGGGGGAGAGTACCGTTCCTACGGAGATTATGCCGTGTATATGTTCCATGACCGCTACGATATCCCGGTGAAAGCGGCAGATCATGAGCGGGTGGGAGAGTCGGAAGAAGTCTACGAATATCTGATCTGCATCTTCGCTCCGGTCAGCGGCGACTACGAACCGGGACAGCCGGAGTGTGGATTCCTCTACCCGGCATTCTGTGACAGAAGCAGTGACTGGAACTATGTGGATATTTATCAGAGAGATGCGGAGCGGCCGCATAATGAACTGCGTAAGATTCTCGGGGTATAAAAGGAAGAATATATGCAGCTGTCTGAAAGTAAAAAGTGACACAGGGCATGGGTAGATGCTGCTGTGTCACTTTTTTGCTTTACAGAAAATTACATATCAGTAATGGGTGGTCAAGGTAATTATTGTGGATGTTCCTCTTCCCGTACGGCCTTTTCTTCTTCATCCGTCTCGAGATATGGCTTGAACATCCGATAGAAGAAAAATGAATTGATATAAGCCGTTAGTCCAAATCCGAAGAAAAACCAGCAGCATGCATACAGCGGCAGCAGTTTCAGATCCTGATAGGTCATATACATCGGCAGAATGGAGATTACCGCGATGGCAAGTGTGGAAGGAAAATGCATGAAGGCAAATAAGAAAGCATTCTTTAAAAGATTTTTCAGTGTATTTGAAAAAGCTGCGATCACAGGAAAGACGTAGAGCGCCAGGATTACGACAAGTGCCAGTACGATTCCGGAAAGATAATAAAAAAGTTTACCTGTCTCTGAGCCGGTCTGCAAAAGAAAACGGGTGTCGAGAAATAATAGCAGCCCGACAACCACAAGACCGAGCCAGACGATCAGAGACTGTCGGAATGACTGACGAAATGCCAGGAAAAAAGTCTTTACAGTCCCGTTGTTGTTCCCCTTGACCGTACGCAGCATACAGTGATAGAGTGCCGTCAGTGAAGGACCGATGGTAACCAGCGGGATGCTGCAGAGGATAAACAGCAGGTTGGCCAGAACGATATCGCCGATCTTATTCAGTGCCACAAAAACGATGTTGTCTTCATTTAAAAAATTCATATCGAAACTCCTTCCGTTTGTAAAATCAAAGTACAGGTAAAACTCCACAATAACTCATTCTAGACCAGATATGGCGAAATGCCAAGTGGTTTCGGAATATAAAATCAAATCTTGTGTAATATATACATGCGCAAATGTGTAAAATTGTAAAAAACAGAGAAACACCATATAAAATATGGAAAAATGTTGCGTATAAATGTAAGAATAAAGATAGGCGTGTAGAAAAAAACAGAATGATATATGTGAAAATAACAACAAAAAACAGAATAATAAATAAAATGACGTAAAAAACACCTAATGAAGTAAGAAAAGCGAACGAAAAATATAGAAAGTACACAACAATACAACATTAATCCATATTTTAAAAACATACATCTATTTATTATTTTGACATATATCCGTATAATGATGTCATCAGTCAGGGGGAGCGAAACGAAGGAACGCTTACCTGAGAATGTCCAATATAAGGAGGAAAAACATATGAAATTAAGAAAAGCAATGGCACTTTTACTGGCAAGTACAATGGCATTGTCCATGGCAGCATGTGGCGGAAGCTCCAGCAGCTCATCCGATAACTCATCATCGGATGCAAAAACAACGGATACCGCAGACAGCTCCGACAGCTCATCCAGTGATGTTACACTGTCCGTAACCATCTGGGATTCCAACCAGGAACCTGGTCTGACACAGATCATGAATGACTTTACCGAGAAGACCGGTATCAAAACAAAAGTATCTGTTGTTAAATGGGACGAGTACTGGACACTGCTGGAATCCGGCGCACAGGGCGGATCTTTACCGGATGTATTCTGGATGCATTCCAATGAAAGTGAAAGATACATGTCCAATGATATGCTGTTGGATCTGACAGATAAAATCGCAGACAGCAGTGAGATCGATCCGGCAAATTATCCGGAAGATATCTGGGGACTGTATACATACGATGATAAATACTATGCAGTGCCGAAAGATGTAGATACCATCGCACTGTGGTACAACAAAACACTGTTTGATGAAGCCGGACTGGAGTATCCTACCGCAGACTGGACCTGGGATGATGTAACAGAAGCAGCAAAGAAACTGACAAAAGATGACGGAAGTCAGTATGGTCTTGCGATGGGAAATGGAAGCAACCAGGATGGTTATTATAACATGGTTTACGATAACGGCGGATACATCATCAATGATGACAAGACACAGTCCGGATGGGACGATCCGAAAACCATTGAAGCAATGCAGACCATGGAAGGATGGATCAATGACGGTGTAATGCCTTCTCTGGAAACCATGTCTGAGAACGGTAACGACGTTCTGTTCGAATCCGGTAAAGTTGCCATGATCACACAGGGTTCCTGGATGCTGGCTGCATACCGTGACAACGAATACACAGCCGCAAACTGTGACTGCGTAGAACTTCCGAAGAGCGCAACAACAGGAAGAAGAGCATCTATCTATAACGGACTTGGTTGGGCGGCATCTGCAACAACCGAACATCCGGATGAAGCTTGGCAGCTGATCGAATACCTGGGATCCAAAGAAGCTCAGGAAAAACAGGCAGAACTTGGAGTAACAATGTCCGCATATACAGGAACATCTGATGCATGGGCAAAATCCGCAGACTTCAACCTGCAGGCTTATCTGAACATGATGGATGACATGGTAATCAGACCATACTCCAGAACTACAGTAACATGGGAAAATGAAGACAGTGAAATCATGAAAGACGTATTCAGTGGTGACAAAACCATGGAAGAAGCTTGTAAAGCAATGGCAGATCAGATGAACGAATGCCTGGCAGACGAGCAGTAATTCGACAGTAACTGGAAAAATTAAGCAGTAACCAAAGAGCAGGCAGGTTCGAAAGAATCTGCCTGTGTTTGAAAAAGGAGTGAGTGGTTTGGCAGGTAAAGCGAAAGTGAAAACAACCGGAAGACAGCGAAGCGAATTTTTATGGGGCTGGCTGTTTATTCTTCCAACCGTGATCGGTCTGGTTGTATTAAATATTATCCCGATTTTCCAGACAATTTATCAGAGCTTTTTTAAGACCGGTGATTTCGGTAAAGGAAATATCTTCATCGGTTTTGAAAACTACCAGAAAGTATTCGGAAGCCAGGAAATCTGGCAGGCACTGATCAACACATTCAAATATGCGATTGTAGAAGTACCTTTCTCCATCTGTATCGCCCTGGTTCTGGCAGTTCTGCTGAACAGAAAGATGAGAGGAAGAAGCGCCTATCGTACTATTATCTTCCTTCCTATGGTTGCAGCTCCGGCAGCGGTAGCTATGGTATGGAGATGGCTCTTTAACTCGGATTTTGGTCTGATCAACAATCTGTTCCACGTAAATGTAAAATGGATCTCTAATCCGAAGATTGCTGTATTCTCTATCGCAGTCATCGGTATCTGGTCTATTATAGGTTATAACATGGTACTGTTTATCGCCGGTCTTCAGGAAATCCCTCATGATTACTACGAGGCAGCAGAAATTGACGGTGCTACCGGGATCAAATGTTTCTTTAACATTACTATCCCACTGTTATCCCCGACCATCTTCTTTGTTATGATCACACGTATCATCGGATCCCTGCAGGTATTCGATCTGATCTACATGGTAATGGAAAAATCCAATCCGGCACTGGAAAAAACCCAGTCTCTGGTATTCCTGTTCTATAAGTACAGTTTTACCAATAAGAACGTAGGATATGGTTCCACAATTGTTATCCTGCTGCTGATCATTACCCTGATCATTACAGCAATCCAGATGGTAGCTCAGAAAAAATGGGTATTCTACAATTAGGAGGGAGGAAGCAGTATGGACAGCATGAAAACAAAACAGACAGCGATCAATGTCCTGATTCAGGTCATTATGATCCTTGTATCGATTACGATGTTAGTTCCGTTTTTATGGATGATTTTAACAGCGTTTAAGACAGTAACAGAGGCAACCAGCGTGAATCCGTTCGTTATCTTTCCGAGAGAGTGGAGAACGGATGCGTTTAAAGAGGTTATCAGCAATATGAACTTCTTATTACTGTATAAAAACACACTGCTGATGATTTTCTTCCGTGTACTCTGTGCGGTTCTGACAGCAACTATGGCAGGCTATGCTTTCGGACGACTGCATTTTAAAGGAAGAGATTTCTGCTTTTCACTGGTACTGCTGCAGATGATGGTTCCTGGACAGATCTTCATCACACCGCAGTATCTGATGGTAAGCAAGATGGGGATGTTGAACACCATTTTTGCTCTGGTATTCCCTGGTATGGTAACGGCGTTCGGTACTTTCCTGCTCAGACAGGGGTATATGGGACTGCCGAATGATCTCGAAGAAGCAGCCCGTCTGGATGGCTGTAATATCGGACAGACCTTCCTGTATATCATGGCTCCGCTGACCAGATCCAGTATGGTTGCACTGGGTATCTTTACCGCAGTGTTCGCATTTAAAGATCTGATGTGGCCGATGATCGTAAATACAGATAAAGATATGCTGGTTCTTTCTTCCGCACTGGCGAAGATGCAGGGTCAGTACAGTTCCAAATTCCCGGAATTGATGGCGGCATCTCTGATCGCATGTATCCCGATGATCATTTTATATATGATTTTCCAGAAACAGTTTATCGAGGGTATCGCAACCAGCGGTGGTAAGTTATAATAAATATAAATCGAGACAAAGCCGGCGTGACAGGTATGTGCGTCGGCTTATTTTGAAAGGAGACGAGAAGAAAATGGCAATTGTATTCCACAAAGAGAGCAGATGTTTTCATCTGTATAACAACGAAGTAAGTTACATTATCCGTATCATGGAAAACGAACAGTTAGAGCAGTTATATTATGGAAAGAGAATTCATGACCGGGAAGATTTTACCTACCTTCATGAAGAGTGTATGCGCTCCCAGATGTCCGTCTGTGTTCCGGAACCGGGTATCCTTTCCATGCAGTATACAAAACAGGAATTCCCGACTTATGGAACCGGTGATTACAGAAGCCCGGCACTGACGATCGCACAGGAGAACGGAAGCAGGATCGTGAATTTTACTTATGCATTTCATGAGATTTACAACGGAAAGAAAAATATTCTTCCGCTTCCAGCCACCTATGTAGAAAGCGGGGATGAGGCACAGACACTGGAAATAACACTTCATGATGCAGTGATGGATACCGATCTGACTCTGTCTTATACCATTTATGAAGAGTATCCGGTGATCACAAGAAATGCAAAGGTTTCTCACAATGGAAGCGAAAAGATCGTTCTGGATAAGATCATGAGTGCCAGTGTGGAATTCAACGACATGGATTATGAGATGGTACAGCTTTCCGGTGGATGGTCAAGAGAACGGTATGTGAAAAACAGAAAACTGGAGATGGGTATCCAGAGTATCCAGAGTTTGAACGGAACCTGCTGTGGTGCAGAGCATAATCCCTTCCTGGCACTGAAACGTCCGCATACCACGGAAAATCAGGGCGAAGTATATGGGTTCAGCCTGGTATACAGCGGCAACCATCTGGGACAGGTAGAAGTCTCCACTTTTGATATGACCCGTGTGATGATGGGAATCAACCCGGAAGACTTCAGCTGGGAACTGACACAGGGAGAATCCTTCCAGACACCGGAAGTAGTTATGGTTTACAGCGATCAGGGTCTGAATAAGATGAGTCAGACATATCACAGAATCTACCGGAAACGTCTGATGCACGGAACCTGGAGAGACCAGGTACGCCCGATCCTGTTAAACAACTGGGAAGCAACCTATTTTGACTTCAATGAAGAAAAAATCCTGAATATTGCGAAAAAAGCAAAAGAAGCAGGTGTGGAACTCTTTGTTCTGGATGACGGCTGGTTCGGTGCAAGAGATGATGATTACCGTGGACTGGGTGACTGGTATGTCAATCTGAAAAAACTGCCCTCCGGCATCAGTGGTCTTTCCAGAAAAGTAGAAGAACTGGGACTGAAATTTGGTCTGTGGGTAGAACTGGAGATGGTCAACAAAGACAGTGATCTTTACCGTGCACATCCGGACTGGATCATCAGTGCACCGGAACGTTTTGAGTCGCATGCAAGACATCAGTTTGTTCTGGATTTTTCGAAAAAAGAAGTGGTTGACTATATTTATGAGATGGTTGCAAAAGTGATCCGTGAATCCGCGATTTCCTATATTAAATGGGATATGAATCGTTATATGACGGAGCCTTACAGTAAAGGAACCGAACCGTCCCAGCAGGGTAAAGTGATGCACAAATATATTTTAGGTGTGTATGATCTGTATACCAGACTGACCACAGAATTCCCGGAGATCCTGTTTGAGTCTTGTGCAAGCGGTGGCGCAAGATTTGATCCTGCCATGCTGTATTTTGCACCACAGACATGGACCAGTGATGATACCGATGCCAGTGAGAGAACCAAGATCCAGTACGGTACTTCTTATGTATATCCGATCGTCAGCATGGGATCTCATGTATCTGCGGTACCGAACCATCAGTTATACCGTACGACACCGATCGAGACAAGAGCGAATGTCGCTTACTTTGGAACTTTCGGTTATGAATTGGATCTGAATCTGCTCAGTGATGCGGAGATGGCAAGTGTTAAAAAACAAATTGCATTTATGAAAGAATACCGGGAATTGATCCAGGTAGACGGCGATTTCTACCGTCTGTTGAGTCCGTTTGAAGGAAATGAGACGGCATGGATGGTTGTTTCTCAGGATAAGACACAGGCAGTGGCGGCACTGTACCAGAGACTGAACAAAGTCAATGCATCCTGGTTGCGCCTGAAACTGGAAGGTCTGGATCCAGATGCAAAATATCAGGTAAGCTGTGATCTGACCCCGTCCTCTTCTTTCGACACAGAACTGGCAAAACGCTACGGTTACGATACAGAAGGAAATCAGGTAAAAACATATGAAGCATACGGGGATGAACTGATGCGTGCAGGTATCCCGGTCGACAGACAGGAGCTGAATAAAAAGGGTGGAGATTTTGCTTCCTTACTGTATACAATTAAGAAAGTGGATTGATAAAAATGAAACATGTATCAGGCTATACCAATTCTGCCAGATTCCGTGCTCTGGAAGATCTGCAAAAGGATTCGGCAGACCTATGTCTGATCTACTGTGGCTGGGAATATTGTGAACCCGGCCACAGATATGGTCCGAATATGCGTACGACTTACGTGTTGCATATTATCAGGAGTGGCAGGGGAACACTGGAGATTCATAATCAGAAATATGAACTGACCGCAGGTGATGCGTTTTTGCTTTGTCCCGATGTGGAAGCCTGGTATGAGGCGGACTGGGAAGATCCATGGTCTTATATGTGGGTCGGCTTTACCGGGTATCGTGCACAGGAATATGCAGGGCATGCAGGATTTACAAAAAGAACTCCGATTCGTAAAGTGAATTGTGGAAAAGAACTGAATAGTTATATTGACGGAATTCTGGAGGCACATCAGCTTTCTTATACGGATGAACTGAAAAGAAATGGTTATCTGATGCTGTTTTTTGCAACATTGATGGAAGACTATAAAAAGATTGTTCCGGCAATAGTCAATCAGCATTCCTATCCGGGAAGTGTTTATGTGAAACATGCGATGGATTATATTGCCCATCACTATCGGGAAAAAATCAAAATCAGTGAACTGGCAGATTATATCGGAGTCAACCGAAGCTACCTTACCAGCAGTTTTAAAAAGGCAATCGGTTGTTCACCACAGGAATATCTGGTAAACCTCCGGATGGAAAAAGCAAGAGAGATGCTGCGGAATACCGGTATGCAGATCAATGCTGTCGCTGCAGCAGTGGGGTACCAGGACCAGCTGGCATTTTCCAAGATTTTCAAGCAGCATTTCGGAACGAGCCCCAAAGCCTACCGGGAGATGGGAGAAGAACTTCAGCTTGTAAGCGAAAAAGGAAAGTATACTACAAAAAAAACCTAAGAATGTATCTGTGATGGTATGGAGCAATTACGTAATAACACAGGAAAACAGACAGCCCATAACGGAGACTTATAGAAGACAAAAAGGAGAAGCAGAATCATGCAAAGACAATATAGATTAGGAATTCCTTCTTTTATTACGGTAGAGACAGAAGATAGTGTCTGGATCGGAGAGAAGGATGCAAAGAGAACAGAAAAAGGCGATGTTATGGTAGGATATGAAACCACGCCGGAGACAGAAGAAGTCTGGCTGACCGCAGATCAGACAAAAGTAAAAACGATCAAACTCCGCTGGAACACCCCGGTCAATAAGAAATCGCGGATCCTTGGCGGTTCCTGGGAGAGAACATACGGGGATGTGGACTGGAAAGGTGTCAGCGGCAGCCGTTTTATGCCGTGGTATTTTCTGGCAGCGGCCGGAGAAACTGTGACAGGATATGGGGTAAAGGTAAGACCTTCCGCGATGTGTTTCTGGCAGGCAGATACCCGTGGAATTACACTGGTGATGGATGTGCGCTGTGGCGGTACCGGTGTGCAGCTTTCCGGTAGAAAACTTCGGGCTGCTCAGATCGTAGCGATGCAAACTGAGGGAATGGGGACTTTCGAGAGTGCCAGAGAGTTTTGCAAAGTCATGTGCACCGATCCGATCTTACCGGACTATCCGGTTTATGGAAGTAATAACTGGTATTATGCTTATGGAGACAGTTCAGAAGAAGAGATCCTGCAGGATACCGACTATATCGTGGAACTGACCAAAGGTGTGGACAATCCGCCGTACATGGTGATCGATGACTGCTGGCAAGAACATCACCGCCTGAATGAGTACAATGGTGGTCCATGGAAAAAGGGAAATAAAAAATTCCCTGATATGAGTGCACTGGCAAAAAAACTGGAAGAAAAAGGCGTACGCCCTGGCATCTGGGTTCGATTCTTATTGAATGAAGAAGAGACGATTCCCAAGGAATGGAGATTATCCCATAACGATTGTCTGGATCCTTCCCATCCGGGAGTCCTTTCCTATATTCAGGAAGATGTGGAAAGGATCTGTAACTGGGGTTATACACTGATCAAACATGATTTTACCACTTTTGATATCTTCGGAAGGTGGGGCGTGGAGATGAACCCGTTCCCGACAGAGGACGGATGGCAATTTTACGATACTTCAAAGACCAGTGCGGAGATTGTAACCGGACTGTACCAGGCAATTTATGAAACTGCGAAAAAGCACCATACTCTGATCATGGGCTGTAATACTATCGGCCATCTGGGGGCAGGTCTGATGCAGCTGCAGCGAACCGGAGACGATACCAGCGGTATCACCTGGGAGAGAACAAAGAAAATGGGAGTCAACACTCTGGCATTCTGTCTGCCACAGCATGGAACATTTTTTGATGTGGATGCGGACTGCGTAGGTATTACGGGTTCCATCCCGTGGAGCCTGAACCGTCAGTGGGCGGATGTTGTTGCGGAGTCCGGAACCTCTCTGTTTGTCTCAGCAAAACCAGGAGTGCTGACAGCAGAAGAAAACGAAGAACTGCACCAGATTATGTTAAAAGCATCCCGGCAGGATCATCACAAAATCCCGTTAGACTGGGAAGAAACCGACTGCCCGGAAGTGTGGGGAGACGAAGAGGAGGAAGTAGAATACAACTGGTACGAAGAAGCCGGACCGGTAGCAAAAGGAAATGACCAACTGTATCATGCGTATATTCCGCTGTCATAAAATAAATGAGTGATTGCAAGAGGCGAAAAGTTTTTAAAAGGCTTTTCGCCTTTTGCCTGATATAAAACAGATTATTTTGGTGAAAGTAAAAAAAATCCTGTATAAGATGAAATATTAGAATTTGCAAAGTTTACGGAGAATAACGGAACTGACAAAATAGTATGGTATATGGAAATAAACAGGTGTATAATGCAGGGCAGAGACCGTGAGAGACACGGGTGCACCGGGAAAACTTAAAAGAAAAACCGGGTGCAAAAAGAAAGGACCAATAAAAATGGACATGACAAGAATAGAAAAAGTAATCGAAGACATGCGCAAGATGAATCTGGAACAGTTTCTTGTGACAGATCCGATGGCTGTGTATTATCTGACCGGACAGTATTATGCATGTGGAGAACGTATGATGGTTCTACGACTGGATGTGGAAAAAGAGCCGGTACTGGTGATCGGAAAGCTGTTTCCGCAGGATGAAGAAAAACTGGGAATCAAAGTCGTATACTTTGATGATACCGATGACTGTGTGGAAGTTCTGGCTTCCCATATGAGAAAAGGCGGAACCATCGGTATCGACAAAACCTGGCCGGCGCGGTTCCTGCTTCGCCTGATGGAACTTCAGGTGGGAGATGCGTATAGTAATGCATCCACGATCATAGATCATATCCGCCAGATCAAAACAGAAGAAGAGCAGCAAAAGATGCGTGTGGCATCCCGCTGTAACGATACCAGTATCGAAGAACTGATCCCGCTTGTAAGCAAAGGAATGACAGAAGCGGAGCTGGGAGAAGAACTCCTGAAAATCTATCTGAAAAACGGTGCTCAGGGACATTCCTTCGAGCCGATCATCGCGTACGGCGCCCATGCAGCAGATCCGCATCATGAAACAGACGATTCCAAAGGAAGTTATGGCGATGCGGTAGTCCTGGATGTAGGATGCCTGGTCAACGGATACTGTGCTGATATGACAAGAACTGTATTTATCGGAAAAGCCAGCGAAGAGGCAAAGAAAATCTATGCGATCGTCAAAGAAGCCAACCGCCGCGGTATCGAAGCTGCAAAACCGGGTGCAAGATTCTGCGACGTAGACCGCGCAGCCAGAGACTACATCGAAGAACAGGGCTATGGTCAATACTTCACCCATCGTACCGGACACAACATCGGATTGGAAGTCCACGAGTTTGGCGATGTCTCCTTCACCAACGAAGAAGTCCTGAAACCAGGCATGTGCTTCTCCGTAGAACCGGGCATCTATGTCCCGGGCGGCATTGGCGTAAGAATCGAAGACCTGGTCCTGATCACCGAAGACGGTTGCGAAGTCCTGAACCACTTTACGAAAGATCTGATTGAGGTTGAAGCATAGCAAGTAAAAAAATGCGCTCCCTGAAAGACAGGTAATCTGGGAAATCATCTACATAGGAAGGGAATCCGGTGAAAAGCCGACTTGCCTTCTGCGATATTATATTAAAAAGAAATAGCAATCACTTTGGCGTGTGTGCTATTTCTTTTTGTTATATGCTTATCTATATAAGACAGAAATAAGAAACCCGCAAAGTAACTGTTCAGTACCTTCACAGTTACGAGCAAAAATGCATTTAAAATCACCTTCGGTGATGGCATTTTTGCTTGTATGTCTCGGGATTTTGGCATATTTATGCCAAAACACCTCGCGGGATAATGGCTACTGAATAGTTATCCCGCAAAAAACATGAGTAAGTAGCCAAAATACCTTTTGCCCCCAATATCATGATAATTTGAATTTACAAGATTTCGGTTTCTATAGTTTCAGCCAACGAACAGCATCAGGCAGGGATTTGCTCTGCAGGCAGCACTTTGTGGGCGCTTAGGGGAAGCTTTGAGATCCGACGCTTACGCAGGCTTTCGCGAGGGTAAGCTGACCCTCGTGAATCATAGCCGGAGTTAGCGGCTAGCTCAAAGTTCCCCTGCCCACGCTGCCAGCAGAGCAAATCCCTGCCTGATGCGTCCGCCTTGAAAAATCCCCCTAACAATTATTTCTTTCAATTCCCTGTTGACATATCTTGTATAATTGTATACAATCATACAAAGATACAAAAATACAAGCATGCAATACAAAAATAAAGAACAAAAGCACAGAATCAATCTGGAGGCAACTATGGAATATCAGGAACAATCCCTGGGGGGTCAGATCTTCAACCGGATCCGGGACGACATCTTATCCGGAAACTACACTCCCGGTGAAGAACTGAAAGAAGCAACCCTGGGGAAACAACTGGGAGTCAGCCGGACACCGGTGCGGGAAGCCCTGCGGCAGCTGGATCTGGAAGGTCTGGTGGAGATCGCACCCAACCGTGGTGCCAAAGTAATCGGCATCTCCCGGAAAGATGTGGAAGACATCTATCATATGCGGGCAAGACTGGAAGGCCTGGCGGCGAGAAAAGCGGCAGAACAAATCAAAGAAGAAGAACTGGCAGAATTGGAAGAGGTAATCCTTTTATCTGAATTTCATGTAAAGAAGCCGGAGAGCAAGCAGATGGTCCGGCTGGATGGAAGATTTCATGAGATCATGTACCGGGCATCGGGAAGCCGGATGCTCGAACACGTGCTGACCGATTTTCTTCATTATGTGAAAATGGCGCGCTCCCATTCCGTAAAAACAGAACACCGTGCGCAGGAATCCGTGAAAGAACATAAAAGGATCCTGGAAGCAATCAGACAACGAGATGGAGATCTGGCAGAGCAGCTGGCAAACGAACATATTCAGCATGTAATCGAAAACCTGGATCTGCACTGAAAGATACCAATAAAATCTGTAAAAGAGAAAAACCAGAAACCTCAAACGGTTCGAAAGACAAAAAGCAGAATAAAATAAAAGAATAAACAGGAGGAGATAAGAAATGAGTAAAATTCAGATGACAACACCACTGGTAGAGATGGACGGAGACGAGATGACAAGAATTCTGTGGAAGATGATCAAAGATGATCTGCTGCTTCCTTACATCGACCTGAAAACCGAATACTACGATCTGGGTCTGGAACACAGAAACGAGACCGATGATCAGGTAACCATCGATGCAGCCATGGCAACCAAGAAATACGGTGTTGCAGTCAAATGTGCAACCATTACTCCAAACGCCGCACGTATGACTGAGTATGATCTGAAAGAAATGTGGAAAAGTCCGAACGGAACCATCCGTGCGATCCTTGACGGAACCGTTTTCCGTGCTCCGATCGTTGTGAAAGGTATCGAGCCGTGCGTAAAAAACTGGAAAAAACCAATCACCATCGCAAGACATGCATACGGCGATGTGTATAAAAACACCGAGATGAAAGTTCCGGGACCTGGAAAAGTAGAACTGGTTTACACCGCAGAGGACGGAACTCAGACAAAAGAACTGGTCTTTGATTTCAAAGGACCTGGTGTTGCACAGGGTATGCACAACCTGGACAACTCCATTGAAAGCTTTGCAAGAAGCTGCTTTAACTACGCACTGGATACGAAACAGGATCTGTGGTTTGCAACCAAAGATACTATTTCCAAAAAATACGACCATACCTTCAAAGACATTTTCCAGGAAATCTTTGATGCGGATTACAAAGAAAAATTCGAAGAGGCAGGAATCACTTATTTCTATACACTGATCGATGATGCCGTAGCCCGTGTGATGAAATCAGAGGGCGGTTACATCTGGGCATGTAAAAACTATGACGGCGATGTGATGAGTGATATGGTATCCTCTGCTTTCGGTTCTCTGGCAATGATGACCTCAGTACTGGTATCTCCGGACGGCTACTACGAATACGAAGCTGCACACGGAACCGTACAGCGCCACTACTACAAACACCTGAAAGGGGAAGAAACATCCACCAACTCTGTGGCAACGATCTTTGCATGGAGCGGTGCTCTGAGAAAACGTGGAGAACTGGATGACAACAAAGAACTGATGGATTTTGCAGATCGTCTGGAAGAAGCGACCATCCGCACCATCGAAGAAGGAAAGATGACAAAAGACCTGGCTCTGATCACAACCATGGAAGATCCAACTGTATTAAACAGTGAAGGATTTATCAAAGCAATCGCTGAGAATCTGTAAGAGCAGAAATAATAGAGAAAAACAGGAGGAAGACCCATGGGAGTAGAAGAATTTCTGAATATAGAAGAAGAACATAAACGGGAGTTTAGCGAACTGTTACAGTACTGTCTGGCATCCGGCCGGATCGATCAGAACCTGTATCAGGAATATGATGTAAAAAGAGGTTTGCGTGACTCCAGCGGAAAAGGTGTACTGACCGGTCTGACAGAGATCTCGGACGTTGTCGGTTATACGTATGAAGACGGAAGAAAGATCCCGGCAGACGGACAGTTATTTTTCCAGGGATATAACGTAGCGGATATGGTGGCGAGCCTGGAGAAAAGAAAAAAAGGCTTCGAGGAAGTCATCTATACACTGCTGTTCGGACGTATCCCGAACGCAAGACAGTCAGCGATGTTTAATGATCTGCTGTCGGATATGATGAATCTGAACAACCGTTTTATCCGTGATGTTGTCATGAAAGCATCCAACGAAAATATCATGAATGCCATGCAGCGATGTGTGCTGACTCTGTACACCTACGATGATAATCCGGATAACACCAGCGTGGAAAATGCCCTGCGCCAGTCCATGCAGCTGATTGCAAAAATGCCGCTGATCGCTGTATATTCTTATCATTCCTACCGGCATTTCCGTCAGGATGAAAACCTGTTGATCAAAAACCCGAAGAAAGAGTACAGCTTTTCCGAGAATATCCTGTATATGCTTCGTGAAGACGGTCAGTTTACCGAACTGGAAGCAAAAGTTCTGGACATTGCACTGGTTCTTCACGCAGAGCATGGTGGTGGTAACAACTCCACATTTACCAATCATGTGGTAACATCTTCCGGAACGGATACCTATTCTGCTGTAGCGGCATCTATCGGTTCCCTGAAAGGACCAAAACACGGTGGTGCCAATCTGAAAGTTCAGGACATGTTTGAAAATATCATGGAAAACTGCCCGGACTGGGAAAATGAAGAATCTCTGAGAGATTATCTGAATGATATTCTGGATAAGAAGGTCTTTGACCATGCAGGCCTGATCTATGGTATGGGACATGCGGTATATACACTGAGTGACCCGCGTGAAGTGATCCTGAAACGTTATGCAAAATTCCTGGCAGAAGAAAAGGAAAAGACCAGAGAATTTGCCCTGTATGAGAAAGTGGAAGAGATTGCAGGTGAACTGATCATGCACAAGAGAAAACTGTTCAAACCGGTATGTGCAAATGTCGATTTTTACAGTGGATTCGTTTACACGATGCTTGGCATCCCGAGAGAGCTGTTCACCCCGATCTTTGCGATCTCCCGTATGGCAGGATGGTCCGCACACCGTCTGGAGGAACTGGTCAACGCCGGTAAGATCATCCGTCCGGCATACCGTTATGTGGGACACCACAGACCGTATCTGGAAGTGGAAGACCGTGAGGAACAGAACCCGTTCACAGAGGAATACCAGAGAAAATATAAGATTAAGAGCATTAAAAATGCATAAATAAAAGCAAAAATCCGTCTGACAGAAAAAATCTGTCGGGCGGATTTTGGTATATACGCGGGTAATGAGGCAAAGTCCGGGCTTGCACAAGACCTTGACGACTGCCGCAATAGTGAACGGGGAGGGCAACGAGCCAGAAGGGTGGTGAATCAGATCAGTCCGTAATGAGCCATTGCTTTCATCAGTCCGTCATTTTCCACAGTATCTGTGACATACTCCGTATACGGATCGAGCACAGGGTCGTGATGTCCCAGAGCCACGGTGTGTTTACCATAAGTAAACATGGCAAGGTCATTACTGCTGTCACCGAAGACATAAGCATCATCCAGTCCCAGTCCGAAGTGTTTCAGGATAAAATCAATGGCGGTTCCTTTGGAATATCCTTTCGGCACAACTTCATAGATACCGCCCAGCCGGTCGATCAGATCCATATCTTTTGACAATGCAGGGAACAGGGTGTCGGTATCGGTCTGCTCATCGGTGTAGATGACGAATTTGTCAAAGTCGCAAAGTCCGCTCTCGATATAGTGTTCTCTGGTCAGTCCCAGTGTGGCGAGATAACGGCAGGTTCCCTCCAGCTTTGCAAACCGGGTAATATGGGAAGAACGGTAGCAGTCCTCTTTTCCCTCGAGAAGTAGTCCTGCATTTGCCGCTTTTACCTGCCGGATGATCTCCGCCTGACGCTCCTTCGGGATCTGCGTGGAGGTGAGCACCTCATCGTTGTATACAATATAGCTTCCGCAGCCACACAGATAACCGCTGAACGGCAGCTGACAGATCATCGGCGGCAGACAGCAGATGGTCCGTCCGGTGTTGATGAATAAAAGATGTCCGAGATCATGGGCTTTTTGCAGGGCAGCAGAGGCAGATTCGGGGATCTTACCGGTGATTTCACTTAAGATGGTTCCGTCGATATCAAAAAATAATGCTTTCTTATTTGTACTCATGTTGATTCTCCATATAAATGTTTTCTGTAACTGTTTGGCAATCCGATTTTTATTACAAGCGCAGTTTATTATACTGCCTGAGAATCCAAAATGTAAAGAGATAAGATGAACAAAAGCAATGAGAAGAATGGTAGAGGAAAACGCATTTTAACCGTTAAAAAGAAAGTTGATGAGAAAAAATAGAATCTGGGGATTTCAGAGGGGGCAAAGTATGTTAAAATAGAACTATTCAGCGGAAAAAAAGAAATCCGCAGAAAAATGATAAAAACAGGTGTAACTGTATGGTGAGTGGAAAAGAGTAAAGCTACGAAGCAGTTACATACAGAAAGATAAATTTTCAGGAGGGAGAAAATGACAAAAAAACAGAGAACCCTGGAGATTATAGAGCGGTTGAAGAAAGAATATCCCGATGCGGCGTGCACCCTGGATTATGACCAGGCGTGGAAACTGCTGGTGAGCGTGCGGCTGGCAGCGCAGTGTACCGATGCCAGGGTGAATGTGGTCGTGGAGGGACTGTTTGAAAAATACCCCAGTGTGGAAGCACTGGCAGCGGCAGATGTGGAAGATATCGAGACAATCGTGCGTCCCTGCGGTCTGGGAAAGAGCAAGGCACGGGATATCAGTGCCTGCATGAAGATGCTGCGGGATGAATACGGGGGAAAAGTACCGGACGATTTCAAAACATTATTAAAACTGCCGGGTGTGGGAAGGAAAAGTGCCAATCTCATCATGGGAGATGTCTTTGGAAAACCAGCGATCGTGACCGATACTCACTGCATCCGGTTGACCAACAGGATGGGACTGGTAGACGGGATCAAAGATCCGAAAAAAGTGGAGATGGCACTGTGGGAGCTGGTTCCACCGGAAGAGGGAAGCGATTTCTGTCACCGTCTGGTGATGCATGGAAGAGAAATCTGCACGGCAAGAACCAAACCGTACTGTGATCGCTGCTGCCTGAACGATATCTGTAAAAAGGTGGGCGTGGAGTAGGAGGATGAAACGATGAAAATCGGGATCATATCAGACACTCATGGAAAATTACATCCACCGGTTCTGGAGCTGATCGCTTCCTGCGATGTGGTCCTGCATGCCGGAGATGTGGATAACAGTCAGACACTGGATCAGCTCTGGATGCATCTGAAACCAAATGCCCCTTTTTATCTGGTACGTGGAAATAACGACCGGGGATGGGCGGAGCGCATCGCGAAAACACAACGGTTTTGTCAGGCTGGTGTTTCCTTTTTCATGGTGCATGACAGAAAAGATGTTTCCTGGGACCTGGACGGTGTACAGGTGGTTGTCTTCGGGCACAGTCATAAGTTTACCGTGGAAGAAATCGAAGGAAGACTCTGGCTGAATCCGGGAAGCTGCGGCAGACCGCGGTTCGGCGCACCTTTGACATTGGCAGTGCTTACGATAGAAGACGGAGTGGAAAACCAGGAGTGGACGGTGGAAAAAATCACGATTTCCAACCGGTATGTGGAAAACAGGAGTATAGTATGGAAAAAAACACAACCAAAACAGAAGTAAGAGAAAAAATACAGGAACTTTTAAAAACACTGAAAGCAGAGCAGGAAAAAAAGTCGCTGCGTCTGGTGGAGCAGCTGGGATATCTGATGTATGTCCGCCTGTTTATCGAATCACAGAAGAGGGTCAGCCTGCAGGATAGCTTTCCGTTTGCCGGATTCCCAATGGAATGGATACCGGGAGAGGAAGAAGTGGAGGATGGTCAGCGCAGCTGGCAGCTGCAGTATCAGGTACAGTACTGTTCTTCCATGGTGGAGCAGGGACATTTTATGGAAACTGCAAGACTGGAAGAAAACAGTCTGTGGATGAAAGAATTGTGCAAACTCATTGACTGGACAGCTGACCACTGTGACTGGGAAGAAGGGATGCCACATCTGTTCGGCGCGCTGCTTGAAGAGATGCTTCGTCAGATGTATGCCTGGGGAACTACAGGATTGTTTCTGATGCCGGAGAACCTTACGGAAGCACTGATCCGGCTGGCAGATGGTCGTAATATCGAAAAAGTCTGGAATCCGGCGACAAGAACCGGCGGTTTTCTTGCAGCAGCCCACAGACAGTATCCACAGTGGCAGTTATACGGATGTGAAGAAGAGAAAAGTCAGTGGCAGATTGCCCGGATGCTGCAGTTTTATCATGGCGGCGGTATGGAGGGAATCCGTCGGGAAGATCCGCTGGAAGCCGACCGCATCGATAAAACCGGGGAGCGCACACCGGAAGGGGAAGTGCCGACCTACGAGGAATACGATTTGATCGTGACCAATCCACCGGTAGGGGAATTGCCGATCGAAGACCAGGACCGGTACTGGATCAGTACCAGAAAAGCACAGCTGCAGTACATGCAGATGCTGATGAATCATGTGAAAAAGCAGGGAATGGTGATCGCGGTAGTCAACGAGGGAACCCTGTTTATGTACGATGCAGAGCAGAAAGTCCGCCAGTATCTGTTAAATGACTACCAGATCCAGGGAGTCATTTCCCTTCCGGCGGGAGCATTTTTACCCTATACAGGAAGTAAGGCTTCGGTTCTGATCTTTACAAGAGAAGAAGAGATTGACAAAGAGCAGCCGGTATGGTTCTATGAGCTCCAGAATCTCGGATACAGCCTGGATCGTCGCCAGGAAAGTACCGGGGTGGATGACATTCCGGCAATGCTGACATCATGGGAGAACCGGAAAGAACTGGCAGATCAGTGGAAGCATCAGTTGAAGGAAGCTGCTGCGCACAACCAGTGGGAAAATCCGGTTCCGGCACATTGGGAAGAAAAATCCTGCTGGTTTGCAAGTCTGGATACGATCGCCAAAAATGACAATAATCTGTCTGCGGGAAGATACAAACCATGGAAAGAGCAGGAGACGGTTGTGACCGAATCTCCGGCACAGCTTTTGAAAGAACTGGCAGATCTGGAAACCGATACGATGAAGAAAGTACAGGAACTGATGGAGATGGCGGGGGACTATGAGTAAGAAGAAAAATATGTACAAACTGGAATCTCTCGCCCGGCTGATCTCCGGAAGAACGCCGGAGCGGGAGCAGAAGGAATACTATGCAGAGACCGGAACACCATGGGTCAAGATTGAAAATCTGGATCAGGGTTATATCCGGGAGACAGCGGAATACCTGTCCGAACAGGGAAAAGAAAAAGTTAATCTGGTACCGGAAAACAGTGTGTTATTTTCCATCGTCGGTACAGTCGGAAAAGTGGGAATCGCCGGCCGGGAACTTGCCACGAATCAGCAGATCGTATCCCTGATCTTTGATGAGACCCGGGTGCTGCCACTGTACGGATATTATGCACTCCGGTATCATGCGGAAGAAATCCGCAAACTGTCGAATCAGACCACGATGGCGCTGATCAGCAGGAAAACACTGGGACAGTATCGAATCTATGTGCCGGACAGTCTGGAAAAACAGCAGGAGATTGTGGATAATCTGCAGCGATTTGAAGAGATCAAGCTGAAAAAAGAAGAGATGCGAAGCCGGATGGAACAGTATGAACAGGTATTATTTCAGAGAATCTTTGCCTCTCAGCTGCGATACGGAGAAAAGGCGAGACTTCGCAACTATCTGAAAGAACCGGTAGGAACCGGTATTCCGAAAAATGAAGAGCCAAACGGAGAATTCCCTTGTGTGCGTCTGGAGGATTTTCGGAAGACTTATCTGACGGGATTCCATGCAGGAGAAAAAGCGGAGGTAAATGCTGGTGCAGATTGGGCGATCGAAGAGAAATACCGCGTCTGCTCGGGAGATGTCCTTCTTCGAAACGGAAAGCTGATTCTGGTAGATCAGGTGGAAGATCCACTGTATCTGGATCGTAGTGTGCTGCGTATTGTGCCGGATCAGGGGCAGATTCTGCCGGAAGCCTTATATGCTTATCTGAGTCAGTCCTGTATGAGTGAAGTTCTCTACGGAGCCAGAAAAGAGGGCGATAACCGAAAACGTCCGATTCGTGCCGCCGAGGTGGAAAAGCTGATTCTGCCGCAGTTGTCCATGAAAAAACAGGAAGATTACAGCAGATGTCTGAAGAAAATCCGTGAGATCGAGAGAAATCTGGACCGGGAAATTGCACTGGCAGAGGCAGCATTTTCCGGTATGGGATGGCTGTTGCTGAGGAAAGAACCGGAGGAAGAGGCTAAGACAGATGCAATAAGCATTGAAGATATAGAAATTGTTACGAAAGCGGAGACAGAAGAATCCACAGGGAAAGATCTGGAAACTATGGCAGATGCGAAAACTTCGGAAGGTGCAGCCGATGAAGCGGAGCAGACAGAAGCCGGGTTACAGGAAGAAAAGTCGAAAGTGGTTTCGGGAAAAACAGAGAAGAGGATGCAAAGAAGGCCGGTGGAACTGTCCGAAGAACAGAAGCAGACGGCACATCTGATTCTTGGTGTGCTCTGCTGCTGGGCACCGAGAGATGAACGAACCGGTGCATACTGTAAGAAACGGCAGGAGATTTTCCGGATCGCGCAGCCCTATTTTCAGCCGGCAGCGGTTTCTTTTACCGACAAAAAGGGACAGCGGGAATACCTGCTCGAGAAGGATTTCCTGACCTATCGAAATGAGGAATTGAGCAAACGATACGATACACCGATGTACTTTTTACAGGAACTTTTACAGGAAAGCGAAAACGATAATCCGCAGGACGCCCATCTGGCATTCCAGGGAGAAGACGGGATCGCTACAGATGAACTTTGGAATTCAGCACAGATCCGGCAGATGGCAGTGTGTGGCTGGGAGATACTAATGGAGTATTCCGGGCTGGGTGCATGCGGATGGCTGGTGCGTGGAGAGAATGGGAAGTAACTATGCAGCAGGCAGTTGGGGTACAAAACAGTTGCAACCGAGAAAAGGAGACAGAACATATGAAACCGAAGATTCGCATGGTCGGACTGGATCTGGACGGAACAGTATTTAATAACAATAAAGAGATTAGCACGCATACCAGAAGTGTGCTGAAAGAGGCGATCCATCAGGGCTGCATCGTGCTTCCGGCCACCGGAAGACCGGAAATCGGACTTCCGGGTGCATTTTTGGAGATTCCCGGTGTGGAATACGCACTGACTTCCAACGGAGCCCGCATTATCCGTATTCCTTCCGGGGAGACAGTATATGAAGAACTGATTCCCTGGGAGGTCGCATTGCAGGTGATCGAAGTGATGAAACAGTGGGCAGGAGAATCATGCAACTGGGAAACATATTTTGCCAGTAATATTTATGTTGAGGAAGAAACGTATCATTTTGTGAAACATGAATCGATGAGTCCTGCGATGGAGTGGTACATCCGAAGTACCCGGACACGCCGGAAGTATCTGACAGAGAAGATCCGGGAGGAAAAGATCGGAATGGAAAAGTTGCATCTGATCTTTGCTGATACAAGAGAACGGGACTGCAGAGAGAAGGAACTGCAACAGATGTTTCCGAATCTGAGTATCTGCCATGCGACACCGTTTAATATTGAAATTATTTCCGGCAGGGCTGGAAAAGGGAACGCGCTGGTGGCACTGGGAAAGATCCTCGGTATCAAAAGGGAAGAAATCATGGCATGCGGCGATGCGCCAAATGACTGGAACATGCTTGAGATGGCCGGACTTCCGGTCGTGATGGCGAATGCAGATGAAGAGACGAAGAAAAAGGCAGCGTTTATCACAAAGTCGAATGAGGAAGACGGCGTTGCTTATGCTGTTGAACAGTTTGTGTTAAAAAATGAATGACAGATTTGCTTGAATGACGGAAAACAGATTGGCTGCGGTATCAGGTATGGCAACGGGAAGAAAAAGGAAAAGCGAAGGAAAATGAGAAGAAACAGCACATACGGAAAATGAAAGGAGTTTATGCATGACTTTGAAACAACAACTTGGAAAGCTGAGATGGAAGAACTTTCTCTTCCTCACGATTGCAGGTATGGTGAATGCCTTCGGAGTCACGATGTTTATTGCCCCGGTGGATCTGTATGACAGCGGAATCTCCGGAACATCGATCCTGCTGTCACAGCTGACACCGGAATGGCTGTCACTGTCCTTCTTTTTGATGGTATTGAATATTCCTCTGTTTTTATACGGACTCAGAAAACAGGGTGTGGTATTTACCATCTATGCGATTTACACGGTGGTGGTCTATTCTTTCGGGGCATGGCTGATCACAGATGTACTGCCGGTGGATGTAAGTATCGTATCGCCACTTGCCGGATCGGATCTGCTTCTCTGCGCTATTTTTGGCGGGCTGATCTCCGGTATCGGAAGTGGTATGGCGATTCGGTTTGGAGGAGCGATGGATGGCATCGAAGTTCTCGCCGTCATCTTTGCAAAACGGCTGGGAATCACGGTGGGTACGTTTGTGATGGCATATAATCTGGTACTGTATATTATCTGCGGATTTGTGATTCACAGCTGGATCCTTCCACTGTACTCGATCGTAACCTACGGGGCAGCGCTGAAGACAGTGGACTTTATTGTGGAAGGTCTGGATCGATCCAAAGCGGCTACAATCGTCACGGTGCATCCGGATGAGGTCTGCGCGGCACTCTCCGAAGCCTTTGAGTGTGGGATGACGATCACCGAGGCGAAGGGATATTATTCGGATTCCCCGAAGACAGTGGTGTACATCGTGGTAAACCGTTTTCAGGTTGGGAAGATGAAAGAACTGGTTCATGAAAATGATCGCTCCGCTTATATCTCGATTGCAGAAATTGCGGATGTGTATGGAGCAAATACGGACAAAGTCTGAAACGACAAAAGTAATAATATTATTATAAGCAGAAAGTGAAAAAAATATGGATGGAAACATTCTTTTGTGGATACAGGATCACTTCCGCTGGGAGGGCATGAACTGGTTCTGGAAAGGAATCACATTCCTGGGAAACGGTGGATGGTTCTGGATCGTATTATGTATCCTGATGGTTGTACTTGCCAAAATCTCCGGAGAAAAATGTTCAATAAAAAATGAAAACTGTTCCCGGGCAGTAATCGGAAGAGCCGGCTGGTATGGTCTGTTGTCGATGGGAGCCGGTGCGCTGATCACCAATGTGTGTCTGAAAAATCTGGTAGCACGTCCCCGCCCCTATGAAGTGGTAGAGGGACTGGTGCCGCTGATCGGCAAACCGACGGATTATTCATTCCCGTCGGGACATACCTGTGCATCGTTTGCCTGTGCGCTGGTGTTGTACCGGATTCTACCGAAAAAATACGGTGTACCTGCAGTGATCCTGGCATCACTGATCGCATTTTCACGCCTGTATGTGGGTGTGCATTATCCGACCGATGTGCTGGGAGGCATGTTTGTCGGAATCTTTTCTTCCTGTCTGGTTCTGTGGATCGGAAAGAAGAGGACGAAGAAATAAGAAAATCTTAAAAGAAATGTAATTGTCTGCCCGTGTGGTGTTCTTTATAATAAGAGAGAAAAGAACGCCATCCGGGCAGAAAGAGGTTTAGAGGGGAATGGGAAAGAAAATATTGAAATTGTTACTGTATCTGATGGCAGTGGTCGGAGTGCTCATCTGGCTGGACAGTACAGAAGGACTGACAGAAGAAGGGGCATTGATCATTTTTGGCATTGCATTATTGGCGTATTTTGTGATGAAACTGATCGGCTTTTTGGCAAAGAGACGCAGAATAAGAAGAGAAAGAGCGCGGAAAGCCAGAAGAAAACGTGAGTTGCGGGAAGTAAACAATCACAGAGTAAAACAGGAAACATCCGTTGCAGCGACAGCGGCATCACAGGAAAACTATCGGAAACAGCAAAAAATACATAATCAAAGCGGTCATAAATTTCAGATGACACAGAAAAAAATAGTCTGGACCGTCGGTTTGCTGGCCACATTCTGCATCGTTGTGCTGGCAGGGAAAACCTGGATCCGGCAGCACGAGCAGATTCCGGAGAGTCTTCTTAACATGGAAGAAAAATATCCGGAGGCTACAGATTTTGTAAAAAATTATCCGAAGCGAAGACACTATCAGACGATAGATATTTCATCCGAAGTGGAAGCTGCCAGAGAAAACAGTGAGATACCGTATTTTTTGCAGTGGGATGAACGCTGGGGGTATGAAACCTACGGCAGCGATTTCCTTGCTGTCACCGGCTGCGGTCCAACCTGCCTGTCCATGATCACATGTGGTCTGACCGGCTCCGAAACATGGAATCCCCTGACCGTAGCTCAGTTTTCAGAAAAAGAAGGCTATTACGTTCCGGGTGAAGGAACCTCCTGGTCGCTGATGACCGAAGGTGCCAACAACCTGGGCCTCACAGCAGAAAACATCCCGGTAACACAAGAAAACATCCTTGCCGCCCTGCGGTCAGGCATCCCCCTGATCTGTTCCATGTATCCGGGTGATTTTACCTACACAGGTCACTTTATCGTTCTGACCGGTATCGATGAAAACGGTGCAATTACCGTCAACGACCCAAACAGCCCCGCCAACACCAAAAAACACTGGTCCATGAGCGAAATATTACCACAGATCCGTCAAAGCTGGGGATACCGTACCTGAACATACGGTATCCCTTTTTTGTATATAAAGATATGAGTGTCAAAAGGTCTTCTGCCACTTATTTGATACTACGGATTGCTCCGCAGCTTAGCTGTTCCCGCAATCCTCTCAATATTCGCAATTCGCTGATTTACTACGCAAATCGCTACTTTCACATATCAAGCGTGTCCTAAGTTCAAAAGCCTTATTGTGCAAGCACAAACGAGTATAATCTGAAAAACAAACACCCAACCGGTGCCGCCTCTTTCGCGTCCGTCTGGAAAAAAATTAAAAATTATTAGCACTCACTATTGACGAGTGCTAAAACATGTGTTATATTGCAACTAGAACAAAGAAAACAATGTGTTCCAAAAGGAGGGGCGCTTATGAATATCAGCAAATTCACGCAAAAATCATTGCAGGCTGTTCAAAACCTGGAAAAGACCGCATATGACTTCGGCAACCAGGAGATCGAGCAGGAGCATTTACTGTATAATCTGCTTCATCAGGAAGACAGTCTGATCTTAAAGATGATCGAAAAGATGGAGATTAACAAAGAACATTTTCTGAATAACGTGGAAAATGCCCTGAACGCCAGAGTCAAAGTCTCCGGCGGACAGCAATATATCGGACAATACCTGAATAAGGTACTGGTAAGCGGTGAGGACGAAGCCAAAGCCATGGGAGACGAATATGTTTCCGTGGAACATCTGTTTCTGGCAATGCTCCGTTATCCGAGTCCGAGTATCAAAAAACTGTTCCAGGAATATGGAATTACAAGAGAACGCTTCTTACAGGCATTGAGCACCGTAAGAGGAAACCAGAGAGTTACCTCCGATAACCCGGAAGCAACCTACGATACCCTGGCAAAATACGGTCAGGATCTGGTAGAGCGTGCGAGAAATCAGAAACTGGATCCGGTCATCGGTCGTGACAACGAGATTCGAAACGTGATCCGTATTCTTTCCAGAAAGACAAAAAACAATCCGGTACTGATCGGTGAACCAGGTGTAGGTAAAACGGCAGCCGTAGAAGGATTGGCACAGCGAATCGTTCGTGGCGATGTACCGGAAGGTCTGAAAGATAAAACGATCTTCGCCCTGGATATGGGTGCACTGGTAGCCGGTGCAAAATACCGTGGTGAATTCGAGGAACGTCTGAAAGCCGTTCTGGAAGAAGTCAGAAAGAGCGAAGGAAAGATCATTCTGTTTATCGATGAACTGCATCTGATCGTCGGAGCCGGAAAAACCGACGGTGCGATGGATGCCGGCAACATGTTAAAACCGATGCTTGCCCGTGGAGAACTGCACTGTATCGGTGCTACCACACTGGATGAGTACCGTCAGTATATCGAAAAAGATGCCGCTCTGGAACGTCGTTTCCAGCCGGTACTGGTGGATGAACCGTCCGTGGAAGATACCATTTCCATCCTTCGTGGACTGAAAGAACGGTATGAGGTATATCATGGAGTAAAAATTACGGATGGTGCCCTGGTGGCAGCGGCAACACTTTCGAACCGTTATATCTCCGACCGTTTCCTGCCGGATAAAGCCATCGACCTGGTGGATGAAGCCTGCGCACTGATCAAGACCGAGCTGGATTCTCTTCCGGCAGAACTGGATGAACAGCAGCGTAAAATCATGCAGATGGAGATTGAGGAAGCGGCGCTGAAAAAAGAGACCGACAAACTCAGTCAGGAACGTCTGGCAGATCTGCAAAAAGAACTGGCAGAATACAAAGATGCATTTTCCGTACAGAAAGCACAGTGGGAAAATGAGAAACATTCTGTAGAGAAACTTTCCACACTGCGTGAACAGATCGAAGATCTGAACCGCCAGATCCAGGTGGCACAGCAGCAGTACGATCTGAACAAGGCTGCGGAATTACAGTACGGCGAAATGCCGAAACTGCAAAAACAGCTGGAGATCGAGGAAGAGAAAGTGAAAAATGAGGATCTCTCCCTGGTACATGAGAGTGTTACCGATGAAGAGATTGCAAGAATCATTTCCAGATGGACCGGTATTCCGGTGGCAAAACTGACGGAAGGAGAAAAGACAAAGATCCTGGGGCTGGAAGATGTCCTTCACAAACGTGTGATCGGACAGGACGAAGCGGTAACGAAAGTGACCGATGCGATCATCCGTTCCAAAGCGGGTATCAAAGATCCTACGAAGCCGATCGGATCCTTCCTGTTCCTTGGACCTACCGGTGTCGGTAAGACCGAGCTTGCAAAAACACTGGCGCAGACACTGTTTGATGATGAAAACAACATGGTGCGAATCGATATGAGTGAGTATATGGAGAAATACTCCGTATCCCGTCTGATCGGAGCGCCTCCGGGATATGTAGGCTACGAGGAAGGTGGTCAGCTGACCGAGGCAGTCAGAAGAAAACCGTACTCGGTAGTTCTGTTCGATGAGATTGAGAAAGCGCATCCGGATGTATTTAACGTACTGTTACAGGTACTGGATGATGGCCGGATCACCGATTCTCAGGGTCGTACCGTAGACTTCAAGAATACGATCCTGATCATGACATCTAACATCGGTTCGTCCTATCTGCTGGATGGTATCGAAGAGGATGGCAGCATCAAACCGGAAGCGGCTGAGATGGTACAGAATGACCTGCGTGGACATTTCCGTCCGGAGTTTTTGAACCGTCTGGATGAAATCATTATGTTTAAACCATTGACCAAAGACAACATCGGTGGTATCGTAGACCTGTTAATGGCAGAGCTGAACAACCGTCTGGCAGATCAGGAAATCCATATCCGTCTGACTGATGCGGCGAAGAGTTACGTCATCGAGGGCGGTTATGATCCGGTATACGGTGCGCGTCCACTGAAACGTTATCTGCAGAAATATGTGGAAACACTGGCTGCAAAGATGATTCTTGGTGGAAAAGTCGGTCAGGATGATACAATCGTTCTTGATGTGACGGATGGTGAGTTGACAGCTTCTGTACAGTCTGTATAAAGGAGTTTTGAGATGATACCGAACGATCCGGTGATGTTGCTCAGTTATGTAAATACGCAGCTGAGAGATTATTATTCCAGTCTGGATGCTCTTTGTGAGGATAAGGGTATTGGAAAAGAAGAACTGGTGGAGAAGATGAAGTCCATTGAGTATGTGTATGAGGTGGATCGAAACCAGTTTGTGTGATAAGGGAAGCATTCCTGCAAAAAAAACAGGAGTGCTTCTTTTTTTGAAAAGCCATTTAAATAAAGTATTGACAGAAAGTTAACATAGTGCTAATATACTTCTTGTATAAATTCCATAGTAACATATCAAGTGCACCTGCGAACATAGTTCGTCGGTGAGAGAGGGAATCAGGTGTGAGTCCTGAGCGATCCGGTCACTGTAATCAGGGAGGAAAGCCCGGTAGGATCCATTGTACCGCAAGGTATGAGAAGGAGGGCCGACTGTTGATCTGTAAGTCAGGAAACCTGCTTGTATGTCGTAAGGTTAAAACTTCCGAGTAAAGTTTTACATCCTGTTTGTAGTAAAAATGAGATGTCAGCTTTCTGTCGGGGAAAAGACATCTTTTTTATATATTTACAAAAACACGAACTTATGGAATGATCGAAACAGGAGCGTAGTGTTTCGAGACCTTGACTATTTGAATTTATGCACGATTAAACGACAGGATGAACAGAATCCTGTTTCTGTAGATCTACTGTATCATTTACCTCCGCAACCAAGTGATATAGATTCCTCTTGGATCTTGTGCAGAAGCAGGATGGTTTCATCCGGTTAGCCTTGAAAATGGAAGCCTGAAAAGGCTTCTTTTTTTGTGCTTTTCATGTGAAAAATCTGCAACACATGGCTGCATAGAAAAATAACTTTTGCAATTGAAAGCACCGGAACTTCATGGTACACTGAGATAGTAAAGTAACTGTAAAAACAGCTACGGAAAACAAAAATGGAGGCAATAATATGGAGGGTTTTACAACGAAAAAACAGCAGTTTGCAACGGTATGGAAGATGCATACTGCAGGCGATGCACAGTGGTATCCGGCGCAGGTTCCGGGAACTGTGTATACAGATCTGTTGAGAAACGGACAGATGGAAGATCCGTTCTGGAAGGACAATGAATACAGAGCACTGGATCTGATGGAAAAAGATTATGAGTATGAGACCGTGTTTGAGGGAACCGAAGCACAGGAAGGCGAGAGACAGTGGCTTCGCTTTGAAGGTTTGGATACGATCTGTGATATCTATCTGAATGAAGAAAAAATCGGTAATACATATAACATGCACAGAACCTGGGAGTTTGATGTAACAGGAAAGGTGAAAGCAGGAGAAAATATCCTGCGTGTGTATTTCCATTCTCCGCTGGAGTATATTAAAGAAGCTTACGAAAAACAGCCGACACACGGAAGTGAAGATGCGATGGATGGCTTTGTGCATATCCGCAAAGCACACTGCATGTTCGGATGGGACTGGGGGGCTCATCTGCCGGATGCGGGAATCTTTCGTCCGGTATATCTGCTGACGATGACCGAAGGCAGAATAGACAGCGTGTATATCCGTCAGGAACACGAAGAGGGAAAAGTAACCCTGCATTTTGATGTGAGCAGAAACCCGAAAGAGGATCTCAGAAAAGAGATCCCGGTGGGAAAAGAGGCAGATGGCTATACCTATGAAGTAACTGTGACAGCACCGGATGGTACAAAGATCATTGCAAAAGATACCCCGGAAGATCTGGTGATCGAACAGCCGAAGCTCTGGTGGCCAAACGGTGTGGGCGAACAGCCATTATATGAAGTGAACGTAACGTTGGCAAAAGACGGACAGCCGGTGGACAGATGGACAAGAAAGATTGGTCTTCGCACGATGACGATGGATATTCATCCGGATGAGTGGGGCGAGAGTTTTGCTCATCAGGTGAACGGAAAGGATATCTTTGCCATGGGTGCAGACTATATCCCGGAAGATCATCTCCTGGGTCGTGTGACACCGGAAACTACAAGAAAACTGTTGGAACAGTGTAAGGCAGCCAACTTTAACGCAGTCCGCGTATGGGGCGGCGGTTACTATCCGGAAGACTGGTTCTATGATCTGTGTGATGAACTGGGACTGATGGTATGGCAGGACTTTATGTTTGCATGTGCAGTCTATGATTTGACACCGGACTTTGAGGCGAATATCCGGGAAGAATTTATTGATAATGTAAAAAGATTACGTCATCACGCATCCCTGGGACTGTGGTGTGGTAACAATGAGATGGAAATGTTCGTAAAACAGGGTGAGTGGGTAACCAAACCGAGCGAGGTGCGCGATTATCTCTTCATGTACGAGCGCGTGATTCCGGAGATTCTGAAGAAATACGATCCGGAAACTTTCTACTGGCCGGCAAGTCCGTCTTCCGGCGGATGCTTCGATGATCCGGCAGATCCGAACCGTGGAGATGTGCATTACTGGGATGTATGGCATGGCAACAAGCCGTTCTCGGATTACCGGAATTACTATTTCCGCTATGCAAGTGAATTTGGATTCCAGTCCTTCCCGTCTTTTGAGACGATCAAAACTTTTACTGATGATCCGGCAGACTGGAACATTTTCTCTTATGTCATGGAAAAACATCAGAGAAATGCAGGCGCAAACGGAAAGATCCTGAATTATCTGCAGCAGACATTCCGCTATCCAACCGAATTTACCACGTTATTATATGCTTCCCAGATGTTGCAGGCAGAAGCTATCAAGTACGGGGTGGAGCATTTCCGGAGAAACCGTGGCAGATGTATGGGTGCGATCTACTGGCAGTTAAATGACTGCTGGCCGGTAGCTTCCTGGGCATCGGTAGATTATGAGGGAAGATGGAAAGCCCTGCATTATTATGCAAAACGGTTCTTTGCACCGGTGATGGTATCCTGTGAGGAACAGAACTGGATGACCGCGGAAGCAAATATGAACCGTGAACATTTTGTATATGAAAAATCTATCCGCCTGAATGTGACCAACGAGACCCTGGAAGATAAGAAAGTTCTGGTAAAATGGGCACTTCGAAACGCCGATGCATCTGTTGTGAAAGTAGAGGAGCGAGAAGTAACGGTGCCGGCACTTTCCAGTGTATGGCTGGATAAAGAAGAATACCAGGATGTGGATGTATTCGGCCAGTATGTAAGCTATGAGGCATGGGAGGGTGATACCTGCATCTCTGAGGGCAGCGTGATCTTCTCTTATCCGAAGTACTTCCATTATCTGGATCCGCAGCTGTCATATCGGATCGAGGGAGACGAGATTGTAGTCAGCGCGAAAGCCTACGCGAAAGGCGTGGAGATCCTGAATCTGTCCGAAGATCTGATCCTGTCGGACAACTATTTTGATATGAGTGCGGGAGAAAAGAGAGTAAAGATTCTTGGCAAAGCATCAAGAAAAGTGGAAGATCCTGCAGACTGGGAGAACCAGGTAAAAGAGCAGATTGCGGACGGTCTGAAACTGCGAAGCGTTTACGATATTCGGTAAAAGATGTTGGGGCAAAAAGCATTTTGCCCCTTTGATACCGGATTGCTCCGTACTTTGTACTCCCGCAATCCTCAAAAACATTCGTAAGCCGCTCATTTTTCTTTGAAAAATGGCTACTTACTCATGTTTTGGCGGATCCCAAGTTCATAAATCTTCGTGCAAGCAAGCTTGCGTCAGATTTCCGAACTTTTGATCCTGGTATCAACAAAAACCTTGACAAAAGAAAAAAAGCCTACTATAGTAATGTCAGCCGAAACTGTTTCAAAAACAGGAAGAGGTACAGAGAAAAAGGTAGTGACAAAGAGGAGTAGATATTGTACCCCGCAAAGAGAGGGAACTTCGTGGCTGTGAGAGATCCCCGGCAGACAATATCGAAGGTAGCTTTGGAACCGGAAGACTGAACGTTTTTGCCTGTAACTGTGAAGATGCTGAACAGTTACCGTTTTCAGACAGAAAATCAGTAAGCTTTCACGGCTGATCCCCGTTATCGGATAATGAGATGTATGGAACGCTTGTTGTTTCATATAAGCAAGGTGGTAACGCGAGACATTCGCCCTTCACACAGATGAGAACATCTGAGTGGAGGGCGTTTCTAATCTTCAAAAAGACAAAGGAGACAACCATGAGTAAAGAACTGGCAAAGACTTACGATCCGAAAGGACTCGAAGACCGTTTATACCAGAAATGGCTGGACAGCGGCTATTTTCATGCAAAAGTAAACAAAGCGAAGAAACCATTTACCATTGTTATGCCGCCGCCAAACGTAACAGGACAGCTGCATATGGGCCATGCACTGGATGAGACTATGCAGGATATCCTGATCCGTTTCAAGAGGATGCAGGGATACGAAGCACTGTGGCAGCCGGGAACCGACCATGCGGCAATCGCTACAGAGGTTAAGGTTATCAACAAGTTAAAAGAACAGGGCATCGACAAAAACGAGATCGGAAGAGAAGAATTCTTAAAACATGCCTGGGCATGGAAAGAAGAGTACGGCGGAAAGATTATTAACCAGCTGAAAAAACTGGGCGCATCTGCGGACTGGGAAAGAGAGCGTTTCACGATGGACGAAGGATGTTCCAAAGCGGTGCAGGAAGTATTTATCCGTCTGTACAACAAAGGATATATCTACAAAGGATCCCGTATCATCAACTGGTGTCCGGTATGCCAGACCTCTATCTCTGACGCGGAGGTAGAACATGAGGATCAGGACGGATTCTTCTGGCACATTAACTACCCGGTAGTTGGAGAAGAAGGAAAATTCGTAGAGATCGCAACGACCCGTCCGGAGACACTTTTGGGAGATACCGCAGTAGCAGTAAACCCGGAAGATGACAGATACAAAGATCTGGTAGGAAAGATGCTGAAACTGCCTCTGACCGACCGTGAGATCCCGGTGATCGCCGATGCGTATGTAGACAAAGAGTTCGGAACCGGATGTGTAAAGATCACACCGGCACATGACCCGAACGACTTTGAAGTAGGAAAACGTCATAACCTGGAAGAAATCAATATCCTGAACGATGATGCAACCATCAACGATCTGGGTGGAAAATACGCAGGCATGGATCGCTACGAAGCAAGAAAAGCAATGGTAAAAGATCTGGAAGATCTGGGACTGCTGGTAAAAGTAGTACCGCACAACCACAGCGTAGGAACCCATGACCGTTGTGGTACAACCGTAGAGCCGATGATCAAACCGCAGTGGTTTGTAAAGATGGACGAGATGGCAAAAGCAGCGATCGACACCCTGAAAGACGGCGATTTACAGTTCGTTCCGGAACGTTTTGATAAGACTTATCTGCACTGGCTGGAAAACATCCGTGACTGGTGTATCTCCCGTCAGTTATGGTGGGGACACAGAATCCCGGCTTATTACTGTGATGACTGCGGTGAGACCGTAGTGGCAAAAGAGATGCCGAAGATCTGCCCGAAATGTGGAAAAAATCATTTCCATCAGGATGAAGATACTCTGGATACCTGGTTTTCCTCCGCATTGTGGCCATTTTCCACACTGGGCTGGCCGGACAACACCGAAGAGATGGAATATTTCTATCCGACAGATGTACTGGTAACCGGATACGATATCATTTTCTTCTGGGTTATCCGTATGGTATTCTCCGCTCTGGAACAGACCGGAAAAGCACCTTTCCATCACGTACTGATCCACGGTCTGGTAAGAGATTCACAGGGAAGAAAGATGAGTAAATCTCTGGGTAACGGTATCGATCCGTTGGAAGTCATCGACAAGTACGGCGCGGATGCCCTGCGTCTTACATTAATGACCGGTAATGCACCTGGTAACGATATGCGTTTTTACTGGGAGCGTGTAGAGTCCAGCAGAAACTTTGCAAACAAAGTATGGAACGCTTCCCGTTTTATCATGATGAACCTGGAAAAAGCGGAAGTTCCGTCTTCTATGGACCTTGCAAACCTGACGGCTGCAGATAAGTGGATTCTGTGCAAGTTCAATGATGTGGCAAAAGACGTTACCGATAACATGGAAAAATTTGAACTGGGTATTGCTGTACAGAAAGTATATGACTTTATCTGGGAAGAATTCTGTGACTGGTACATCGAGATGGTAAAACCGCGTCTTTATAACGACGAGGATACCACAAAGGCAGCAGCACTGTGGACACTGAAAACGGTTCTTGGCGGTGCACTGAAACTGCTGCATCCGTACATGCCGTTTATTACAGAAGAAATTTACTGTACTCTGAATCCGGAAGAAGAATCCATTATGATCGCTTCCTGGCCGGAATGGGAAAAAGAATGGGATTTCAAACAGGATGAAAAAGATGTTGAGATGATTAAAGAGGCAGTCAGAAGCATCCGTGGCGTACGTACCGAGATGAATGTTCCGCCGAGCAAAAAAGCTACCGTATATGTAGTGGCAGAAGATGCATCTGTAAGAGAAACCTTTGAAAAGGGTAAAATCTTCTTTGCAACACTGGCATCCGCAAGTGAAGTTCTGGTACAGTCTGATAAGAACGGTATCGCAGACGATGCAGTATCTGCAGTAATTCCGCAGGCGGTAATCTATATTCCGTTTGCAGAACTGGTGGATATTGAAAAAGAGATCCAGCGTCTGGAAAAAGAGGAAGGACGTCTGGAAAAAGAATTGGCCCGTGTCAACGGTATGCTGAGTAACGAACGTTTCATCAGCAAAGCCCCACAGGCCAAGATTGATGAGGAAAAAGGAAAGCTGGAAAAATACACACAGATGATGGAACAGGTAAAAGAAAGACTGGCACAGCTGCGGTAAGTTATGCGAGCAACGAGTCAAAGTCCATGCAATTACATGAGACACCGGTGATTGCCGCGATATCGGTTCGGAACATGTAGCGTGTGTTTCGAACCGATTTTTGGGGCGTATCTGAATACGATGAGATTTCAGGTACGCTTCTGTATTTACGCAGCAGATAGGAGCAGAAAAAACATGAAAAAAATAAATCTGAAAAAACCTACCCGCAATCAGGTGATTCGGATCTGTAACTTGTTGTCTGTACCCCTGCAGTTTCTGGGGTGCTGTGTACTGTATCTGGTAATCGAGGCGCTTTCCCGTCATTCGCTGCGGGAAGCCTGGCAGTATATGACAGGAAGCCCTCTGATCTTTTTATACAATGCATTTTTAATTTTTACCACAAGCCTTGTGGTATATCTGTTTAAACACAGAATCCTTGCCAGAACTATCGTGGGATGTTTCTGGTTTATTCTGGGATGCGTGAACGGATTCTTACTGTTAAACCGTGTAACTCCATTTACCGGACCGGATCTGAAACTGATTAATGACGCAATGCGTATTCTGAACAAGTATCTGTCCCCGGGACTGGTGGTTGCCGTACTGGTCGGGCTTGGTGTCCTGCTGTTATTTTTCATCTGGATGTTCCGAAAAGGCTGGAAATTTCAGGGAAAGATGCGCTACTGGCTGAATATTCCGCTGATTGTTGCCGGTGTGGCAGCTTTTGCGTTGACAAGTAAGCTGGCGATTGATAATCGTCTGTTATCCACGTATTTTGGAAATATTGCGTATGCATATCAGGATTACGGTTATCCATACTGTCTGGCAGTTACAATTTTCGATACCGGAATCAATGAGCCGAACGGATATTCTAAAGCATTGATGGAAGATATCGTGAACAGTGAAGGTGAGATCAAGGAAACCAAGAAAAAGAATACGGATGTCAACATCCTGTTTTTACAGCTGGAAACATTTATCGATCCGACCGAAGTGAATTTTCTTTCTTTTTCCGAGGATCCGATCCCGAACTTCCGAAAGTTAAGTGAGGAATATTCTTCCGGCTACTACAAAGTGCCGGCAGTAGGTGCGGGAACCGCGAATACGGAGTTTGAATCTATCACCGGTATGAGTCTTCATTATTTTGGGGCGGGAGAGTATCCGTATAAGACGATTCTGAAAGAGACGACCTGCGAGAGCGCAGCCTATGATCTTAAGAAGCTCGGTTACAGTACTCATGCGATCCATAACAATGAAGCGAATTTCTACGGAAGACGAACCGTATTTTCCAGACTTGGATTTGACACCTTTACTTCTGAGGAATATATGCCGGACATCAGTGATACCACACCGATGGGATGGGTGAAAGATCATATTCTGACTGATGAAATTTTTAAGGCCATGGAATCCACAGAAGGTCCGGATTATGTATATACGATCTCGGTACAGGGACATGGAGATTATCCAACCGAACCGGTACTTTCTGATCCGGAGATCAAAGTAACGGGAGCGGAATCTGAAGAGAAAAATAATGCATGGGAATATTATGTAAATCAGCTTCGCGAGATGGATCAGTTTGTCAAAGAACTGACGGATCGTCTCTCTGAATTGGATGAGCGGGTGGTTCTCGTTATGTATGGAGATCATCTGCCGACCATGGATCTGAAAGTGGAGGACATGAAAAACCGTTATCTGTTCCAGACAAAATATGTGATGTGGAGCAACTTCGACATGAAGAAAAAAGACAAAAACATTGCCGCTTACCAGATGGCAGCGGAAGTGTTTAATCGTCTGGGGATTCATGAGGGAACGGTCTTTAACTATCATCAGACCAGAAAAGGAAGCAGGAATTATCAGCTGGATCTGCAGGCATTGCAGTATGATATCCTGTATGGAAAACAGTATGTTTACGGTGGTGAGAATCCGTTTGAGGCAACAAAGATGCAGCTTGGGATCTATCCTGCAACACTGGAACGGCTGGAGTCCATCGGAAATGGAAGCTATTATGTCTATGGAACCAATTTTACGGCAGCGAGCAGACTGGAGATTAACAAAGAACTGCAGGAAACACAGTACATCAGTCCGACACAGCTGCTGGTGCAGAATGTGGAACTGGCAGATGGCGATCAGGTGTCAGTTGCGACACAGAGTAACAGTTCCACAAAGAAAGTGCTGTCACGAACCGATTATCTTACATACAATGAGGATAATGGAGAACTGATGTCACAGGAAAACTATCAGGCAAAAAAATCAGCAAAAGCGATGCTTGAGCGGCTGAAGGAACAGCATGCAGAGCAAACAGAGGATGACGGGCAGGCAGCGGAAGAAACGCCAACAGAGGAAACAACACCGGAACTGTCTCTGACACCGGCACCTGCGTCCACACCGGAATCCTGAGAAAAAACCGGCTTCCGGTATTACGGAAACTGGAAAAAGTCAAAAGTTGCGACATAATTTACTTGATTATTACCACCACTATTATATAATGGAAAGTACCGGGAAACCGGACAAATACATTAGATAAAGTGGTGGTAATTTTGAATTATAGAGAAATCGTAGATTATATTGAAGAGATACCGAAGTTTACATCGAAAAATCCGCTGGATCACACGAAGGCACTGCTGAAGTGTCTGGGCGATCCCCAGAATCAGATGCAGGTGATCCATGTGGCGGGAACCAATGGAAAAGGAAGCGTCTGTGCATATCTGGATTCCATGCTCCGGGCAGGAGGTTACAAAGTTGGTTTATTTACTTCGCCACATCTGGTAAAGATCAATGAACGTTTTAAGATCAACGGAGAGATGATTTCCGATGAACGGTTTGTAAAAGCTTTTGAAGAAGTACAGAAGATTATTAAAAAGGCACAGGAAGACGGACTGGATCACCCGAGCTATTTTGAGACACTGTTTCTGATGGGAATGGTTGTTTTTAAAGAAGCAGATGTGGATTATGTGGTTCTGGAGACCGGCCTTGGTGGAAGGCTGGATGCGACCAACACTGTAGATCATCCGCTGGCATGCATCATTACTTCTATCAGTCTGGATCATGTGGAATATCTGGGAGACACCATCGGAAAAATTGCCGGTGAAAAGGCAGGAATCATCAAACCACAGGTTCCGGTGATCTATGACGGACATCAGCCGGAGGCTTCCGAAGTGATTGAAAAACGTGCCAACGAACTGGGTTCCCCGGCATTTGCACTGACCGAGGACATGTATGAAATGCAGAAAAATACAAGAGAGGGCATTGATTTTTCCTTTCATTGTAAGTATTATAATACTGTTCAACTGTCGATTCCATATATTGCATCGTACCAGATGATGAATGCATCGCTGGCGTTTTTCACGATGGAACAGCTGCGGGATGTGCATAAGATTCCGTTGGAAAAGCTGATCGAGGGATTGAAAAATACGCACTGGGAAGGTCGTATGGAGACTGTTTTACCGGATGTGATCGTAGACGGGGCACACAATGCAGATGGTGTGGCGCGGTTTGTGGAGACGGCGTGTCATTTTGGAAAAGAACATCCGATCACGCTGTTATTTTCGGCAGTGGCTGATAAGGATTATGAAAAAATGATCCGTACAGTCAGCGAAAAGATCCGTCCGAGAGCAGTAGTTGCCACAGAAGTTGGCGGCAGCAGAGTTGTACCGGCTACGGAACTGGCAGAGTTTTTCAAGGAAGACGGATGTGAACAGGTGATCGCCGAGGCAAATGTAGGAGAGGCATTTGAAAAAGCGTTGTCTTTAAAGGGCGATGGAATGTTATTCTGCGTTGGATCTCTTTATCTGGTAGGTGAGATCAAGGAGTACCTTCAGAAGAATCCAGAAGCATAGGAGAGAAAAGAATGATTAATTACGAAGAGGAATTGAAAAAATTCAAACCCTGTCTTGATGTGGACGAGATCGAGAGTGCGGTATATACACGGGATCTGACCGATATCGTGGATATCCTGCAGGAGATGCTGAAAACAGAGAAAAAAGACCGGAAAGAATAAGGGGTAAAACATGAATTGTATGAATTGCGGAGCTCCGATCGGAAAGTCGGATTACTGTACGAGCTGCGGCTTTCATGTGGAAGTACAGAAGAAAATCTGGCAGTTGTCCAATACCTATTACAATCTGGGACTGGACAAGGCACAGATCCGGGATCTGTCCGGAGCCATTGATCTGTTAAAACGCAGTCTGAAGTTTAACAAGCTGAATGTTCAGGCGAGAAACCTGCTGGGACTGGTATATTTTGAGACCGGTGAGGCAGTGGCAGCGTTGAGTGAATGGATCATCAGTAAAAATATCATGCCGGAGAATAACATCGCTTCCGAGTATATCGAACGGCTGCAGCAGAATGCCAACAAACTGGATGTGATCAATCAGACTATCAAAAAGTATAATGACAGTCTGCAATGCTGTCGCAAAGGCAGTGAGGATGTGGCGGTGATCCAGCTGAAAAAGATCCTGAATCAGAATCCGAAGCTGATCAAGGGATATCATCTGCTGGCCCTGATCTACCTGAAAAAAGAAGAGTATGAAAAAGCAAGACGAATTCTGAAAAAAGCGGCGAAGATCGATAAGACAAACTCCACAACACTGCGCTTTTTGCGGGAAGTAGACGAACAGACCGGAACAATTACCAGCCTGGAACCAAGAAGGTGGGCATTTGGTCTGCGTGAGAAGGAAGAAAAGGTTTCGGGTAATCAGTCGATTGCCTATCGGACAGAAAATGATGTGGTGATCCAGCCACCGACCTTCCGTGAAAGTTCCATGGCAGCGACACTGCTGAATCTTGGATTTGGTTTTCTGGTGGGAGCCTGTCTGGTATGGTTCTTGATGGTACCTGCAAACACACAGCGGATCAATAAAGCAGCAAACGAAAAAGTTGTAAGCTACAGCAACACTATGGCGACACAGTCTGCTGAGATGAATAAGCTCCAGGAACAGATTGATCAGTCTGAAGAGACGGTGGCATCTGCCCAGCAGCAGATTGAGGATGCCCAGAATCAGACAAGCAGTTATGAGAATCTGATTAAAGCATATGCCGCTTTTCAGAGTGGAAATTATACTTCGGCAGCGAATGTTCTGCAGAATGTGCAGGCAGATCTGCTGTCTGTAGATGCAAAAGAAATTTATGATTCAATTTACAAGAGTATCCAGTCAACGATGAAGAATAATCTGAAAAGTCAGGGTGAACAGGCATTTTATGCCAAGGATTATGAGACGGCAATTACAGATTTGAATCAGGCACTGGAGATGGATGACAGCGATTATGAAGTATTAAATCTGTTGGCGCATTCTTATCGGCTTGACGAACAGTATGATAAAGCAGTAGAGATTTTCCAGAAGATCGTAGACCAGTTTCCGGGAACAAAACGTGCTTCCACCGCACAGAAATATATTGATAACGGTGGAAAGGGATTTGACAGCGTTGGTCAGAAAAACAGTTCCGATACAGGATCTGCACAGACACAGGATCGGATAGGGAATCAGGAGACTGTTTCACAGGATACTGCAGAACAAAGCAGTGCAGGTGATACAGCAGATACACAGAATACAGGCGAGACCGGAGCCGATCAGAACGGCAATGGAGGAGAAACCGAAGGAACTTCCGGAGAAAACGGACAATAAGAGAAACCTCAAAACAGGGGAAATACAAAAGAATTTGTATTTCCCCTGTTTTTTTGTAAAGATAAGAAACCGTTATAAATAATCAGAAAAGGGGAGGATATTTATGGAACAATTTCAGGTGAAGGGGCGGACTCTGGTCATACGGATGCCGAAAGAACTGGATCACCATACCACGGGGCAGATTCCGGGAATAGCAGATCGCATGATCGGCGAGAAGAATATTCAGCGGATTGAATTTGATTTTCGAGACACCGGATTCATGGACAGCTCAGGGATCGGAGTGATCATGGGACGGTATCAAAAGCTGCGGCTGCTTGGAGGCAGTGTGGCAGTGACCCACGTCAGCGATCGAATCTGGAGAATTTTGCATCTTGCAGGAGTGACAAAGGTGATTGAAGTAGAAAAAGAACGAAACTGGAAGGAAAGCAAATAAGGGGGAGAAACGATGGAACAGAAGAATGAAATGATGATTACGTTTGACAGCAGATCCAGTAATGAATCATTTGCAAGAGTGGCAGTAGCGGCGTTTACGACACAGTTAAATCCCACACTGGAAGAGGTGGCTGATATCAAGACCGCTGTATCTGAAGCAATTACAAATGCAATTATTCACGGATATGACAACCAGGTGAAAAAGATCCGGATCCGCTGTCGAGTCAGTGACCGGACCTTGTATGTAGAGGTGGAAGATGACGGAAAGGGAATTGCAGATGTGAAAAAGGCGATGGAACCCATGTATACAACAAGACCGGATCTGGATCGCTCCGGGATGGGTTTTGCTTTCATGGAAGCATTTATGGATCAGGTGGAAGTGGAATCGGAAGCAGGCGTGGGAACAATTGTCCGGATGAAAAAGACAATCGGACAGACACAGCAGCCATTTGCATAAAAGGAGGCCCTATGGAGCGTACCCTCAGATTGATACAGAGAGCACACGAAGGGGATAAGGAGGCGAGGGACATACTGGTGGAAGAGAATGTCGGGCTTGTCTGGAGTATCGTTCGCCGATTTCAAAACAGAGGTGTGGAATCGGAAGATCTGTTTCAGATCGGAACCATCGGGCTGATCAAAGCGGTGGATAAATTCGACTGCAGCTATGAGGTTTGCTTTTCCACCTATGCAGTTCCGATGATTGCCGGAGAGATCAAACGGTATCTGCGAGATGACGGGATACTGAAAGTAAGCCGTTCCCTGAAGGAAACAGCAGGGAAAGCCTACCGGATCCGGGAGCAGCAGGAAAAGCAGACGGGAAGAGAGCCGACTGTCCGGGAGATTGCCGGGATACTGGGAATCCCACCGGAGGAACTGATGGAGGCGATGGAGTCTTATGCGCAGGTGGAATCCCTGCAGCAGACAATTTACCAGGGAGAAGGCAATACCATCCTTCTGATAGACAAACTGGAAGAAAAAGTGAACCAGAGTGAACAGGTGCTGAACAGGTTGTTTTTGGAAGAAATCCTTGGAAAACTGGAAGGTGAAGAACGGGAACTGATTTATCAGCGGTATTTTCAGGAAAAAACACAGAGTGTGATTGCAAAAGAGATGGGAATTTCACAGGTACAGGTCTCGCGGATGGAAAAGAGAATTCTGAGGAAAATACAGGAGGAAGTATAGAGGATTCATTTTGACACATACTACTTACAAAAGAAAGGAAGTGGTAGGATGGCAGGAAAAAAATGGTGGATCTGGCTGCTTGCGATTCTCACAGCAGCCGGAGTACTGGTGGTGCTTCTGATGCAGCAGAATATGCCGGAGAAGCAAAAAGGAGGAACCCTGGTACAAAGACAGGAGGCAACGTGCTATGGGTGATGTACTGTATATACAGACAGATAAAAACCGGAAGATTACAGATCCACATGTCAGGCTTGGTGATATCTCAGATCTTACAAGCAATAATCCGGAAGTATTGCAAAGGTGCAAGGTGCTTCGGGTACTGACTCTGGAGTCGGGGAAATATGGCAGATATGCGGTTTCGGTCATGAAACTGATAGAGCTGATCCAGAAAAAAGAGAAACAGGTGGAAGTGGTTCATGTCGGTGAACCGCAGTTTATCCTGACGTACGAGGATCCGGCTGGAAAAAGTGAGAGGATGAGCTGGTTGAAAACTGCGTTTGTGTGTCTGGTCACATTTTTTGGCACGATGTTTTCTATTATGACTTTCAATACGGATGTAGATATTCCAAAATTGTTTGAGAGAATCAGCAGCCAGTTTACTTCAGATCCAAGAGGACTGGCGATTCTGGAAGTGACGTATTCTGTGGGAATCGGTATTGGTGTTGTATTTTTCTTTAATCATTTTGGAAAATGGAAGATCACCGAGGATCCGACACCGATGGAAGTGGAGATGCGTGCGTACGAGGAGCAGGTAGATCAGACGATTCTGGAGATGGAGAGCAGAAAGGAGAACAATTCCGAATGAGAGAAATCTTTCTTGGCATGCTGGGACTTTGCATGGGAACAACGATTGCAAGTGGCGTGGTGGCATTTATTATAAGCCTTGGAATTGTTCCAAGGTTTGCCGGGATTACCGGAAGTGCCGCACAGGTGCGTCTGTATGAGGAATGCTCCATGCTGGGGGCGGTGCTTGGCAATGTGGTTTTTCTGTATCAGCGAGCATTGCCACTGGGTAATCCGGGACTTGCAGTTTACGGAAGCTTTTCCGGAATTTTTCTTGGAAGCTGGGTGGTGGCACTGGGTGAGGTGGTGAATATTTATGCGATTTTGATTCGAAGAATCGGTCTTGTGAAAGGAATTGGACTGGTAATCCTCAGCATGGCACTTGGAAAAGTGGTGGGTTCTCTTTGGTTTTTCTTTTTCTGACGAAAGATCCATAACCGAAAAAATGATAAATCCGGGGATAAAACCAGGAAGCCCGGAAGATACTGAGTGTGTAAGAAATGAAAAACAGAAAAAAGACAGGTAAAATTACCTGGATATGAGGATGAAACGATGCAGAAAGACAGAGAAAAACAGCAGTTATATGAAGAATATGTCAAAAAGGTGACTCCAACGCACAGTTTGCCTGCCAATATGGTAAAAGCCTTTCTGGTGGGCGGTCTGATCTGTGTGTCAGGACAGGCGGTCACTGAATGGGCACTGGCAGCAGGTATGGATGAGAAAACAGCTGGAACCTGGTGTTCCATTGCCTTGATCTTTCTGAGTGCCCTGACTACGGGTATGAACCTTTATCCACGGCTGGCAAAATGGGGAGGAGCAGGCACCCTTGTGCCGATCACAGGATTTGCCAATTCTGTGGCGGCACCGGCAGTGGAATACCAGAAAGAAGGACAGGTATTCGGAATTGGTAGCAAAATATTTACCATAGCGGGACCGGTGATACTTTATGGGGTGCTGACCTCATGGGTGTTGGGACTGATACAGTACGTGGCAGAAAGGTGGTAGCAGATGGAGATCGGGAAACAGAGTATTCGGTTGGAAAAGCCGGTCTATGTGGAAAGCTGGGCATCGGTGGTTGGAAAAAAAGAGGGGGAAGGTCCACTGGCTCCTTTCTTTGATGAAATTGAGACGGATGATCAGCTGGGACAGGATAACTGGGAAGAAGCAGAGAGTATGCTGCAACAGAAGGCGGCGAGGCTGGCAATCAAAAAAGCAGGATGCTGCCCGGAAGATATACGAATCATCTTCGCGGGGGATCTGCTGGCACAGTCCATCGCTTCTTCCTTCGGGATCGGCGAACTGGAGCGTCCAATGTACGGAGTATTCGGGGCGTGTTCTACGATGGGTGAAGCACTGAGCCTTGGGGCGATCACAGTTTCGGCAGGCCACGGAGAACGGGTTCTGGCAGTGACATCGAGTCATTTTGCAACGGCAGAGAAAGAATTTCGTTTTCCGCTGGGTTACGGAAACCAGAGGCCATTGTCCGCTTCCTGGACTGTTACGGGAAGTGGTGCCTGTGTGTTAAACAGGAAAAAGGGAAGGGTGAAGATCACGGGGCTTACCATTGGGAAAGTGGTAGACTATGGATTAAAAGATTCCCAGAATATGGGAGCATGTATGGCACCGGCAGCTTGTAGCACCATAGTACAGAACCTGAAAGACTTTGGAAGAAAACCCGAAGAGTATGATCAGATTATTACCGGAGATCTTGGTTATATCGGACAGCAGATATTACTGGACCTTTTGGAAAAAGAAGGGTATCAGTCAGGGAAAAATCACAAAGATTGTGGAATTTTGATGTACGATCAGAAAACACAGGATACCCATGCGGGAGGAAGCGGCTGTGGCTGCAGTGCTTCTGTACTTGCCGGTTATATCCTGCCAAAGATTGCCTGCGGTGACTGGAAACGGGTACTTTTTGTACCAACAGGGGCGCTGATGTCAAAAGTGAGCTTTTCAGAAGGAAACAGTGTGCCGAGAATCGCCCAGGGCGTAGTACTGGAATGGGAAGAAGGAGAGGTGGAACAGACATGCTGATGAATTATATCCATGCTTTCTGGGTAGGCGGACTGATCTGTGCACTGGTGCAGATCCTTCTGGATAAGACCAGACTGATGCCGGGAAGAGTCATGGTTCTTCTGGTATGTGCGGGAAGTGTGCTGAGTGCTCTGCATTTGTATGAACCGTTGGTGGATTATGCAGGTGCGGGTGCCAGTGTTCCGCTGATCGGATTCGGACATTTGTTATTTCAGGGTGTGAAAGAAGAGATGGAACAGGTGGGTGTTCTGGGAGTATTTACTGGAGGGTTAAAAGCCAGTGCCGGAGGTATCAGTGCTGCGCTGATTTTCGGATATCTTGCGAGTTTGTTTTTTCATCCGCAGATGAAAAAATAAAGAAGAAAGAGACCTTCAGCTCTTGCCACATATGGAAAAGATATAGTATAATAATATAGTTTATGTGTAAGTGCCAGCGGGATCGATACAAAGATCCCGCAACAGAAAATGAAAAGGTGATCAATTTGAGAGAAGAAGTAATCAAAAGACTGGAACAGACAGTGGGAAATGATCAGTTTCTGCGGAATGAACCAATGAAGAAACATATTACTTTCCGTGTAGGAGGACCGGCAGCATGTTTTCTGATGCCATCCACAAAAGAACAGATTGAAGAAATCGTACATATCTGTCAGGAAGAAAAGACGCCCTGTTTTATTCTTGGAAATGGAAGCAATCTGCTGGTGAGTGATCAGGGATATGACGGAGCTGTGTTGCAGATCTATAAAAATATGAATCAGGTTGCGGTGAATGGAGAACAGCTGCAGGTACAGGCAGGAGCGCTGTTATCCGCTATAGCCAGAAAGGCACTGGATGCAGGACTTACCGGCATGGAATTTGCAGCGGGAATTCCGGGAACTCTGGGAGGCGCTGTAGTTATGAATGCAGGCGCTTACGGCGGGGAGATGAAAGATATTCTGGAATCCGTCACTGTGCTCACACCAAAGGGAGAACAGAAGAAACTGTATAAAGAAGAACTGCAGCTGGGATATCGGACCAGTGTGGTAAAAGAAAAGGGTTATATTGTTCTGGAAGCGGTTCTGAATCTGAAAAAAGGAGATCCGAAAGCGATAAAAAGCCGTATGGATGAACTGAAAGAGCAGCGTGTGACAAAACAGCCGTTAGAGTATCCAAGTGCAGGAAGTACCTTCAAAAGACCGGAAGGATATTTTGCCGGAAAACTGATTCAGGATGCCGGTCTTCGCGGTTATCAGGTTGGCGGTGCACAGGTATCGGAAAAACACTGTGGCTTTGTGATCAATAAAGAAAATGCGACAGCGACAGATGTGGTGAATCTGATTCACGATGTACAGCGGATCGTATATGAAAAATTTCAGGTGCAGCTGGATACAGAAGTGAAATTTCTTGGGGAATTTTAAAAGCGAAAGAGGAGCAACATGAGATTTGTAATTGTTACGGGAATGTCCGGTGCGGGAAAAAGTACTGCACTGAAAATACTGGAAGATGCAGGTTATTTTTGTGTGGATAACCTTCCGATTCCACTTCTGGAAAAATTCGCACAGTTTATTGTGGAAGGAAACTCGGGAAGTATCCAGAAGGTGGCTCTTGGAGTAGATGTGCGAAGCGGCGGCGGGATGGAAGGAGTGGAAAAAGCGCTGGAAGAGATCCGGCTGACCGGACTTGAATATGAGATACTGTTTCTGGATGCCGAAGATGAGGTACTGGTAAAACGCTATAAGGAAACCAGAAGAACACATCCGCTGGCCGGAAGCGGCAGAGTGGAGAACGGCATCCGGGAAGAACGCAGAAGATTAAAATATCTGAAAGAGCATGCGGATTATATTCTCGACAGCAGTCAGCTTCTGACAAGAGAACTGAAGGCAGAACTGGATAAGATCTTCGTGAAAAATCTGGGTTTTAAAAATCTGATGATCACCGTTTTGTCTTTTGGATTTAAATACGGAATTCCATCGGATTCAGATCTGGTATTCGATGTGAGATTTTTGCCCAATCCATATTACATTGATGAACTCCGTCCGTTAAGTGGAAATGACAAACCGGTCAGTGATTATGTGATGAACTGTGAAGCATCCAGAATTTTTCTGGATAAGCTGGCAGACATGGTTTCATTCCTGATTCCGAACTATATTCTGGAGGGAAAGAATCAACTGGTTGTCAGCATCGGATGTACCGGTGGAAAACATCGTTCGGTGACACTGGCAAATGCATTGTATCAGCGTCTGGAACAGTCAGAAGAATATGGAGTACGGATTGAACACAGAGACATTGGTAAGGATGCTATCCGAAAGAAAATGAATGAAGTGAGGTAAGAGTGCATGTCCTTTTCCGGTAAAGTGAAAGAGGAATTATCCCGGCAGATATCCACGGCACGTCATTGCCAGATTGCAGAGATCGCTGCGATCTTAAGTGTCTGTGGTCAGGTCAGTATCTCGGCCAACGATCACTTTTGCGTGACCGTACATACAGAAAATGTGTCTGTGGCAAGAAAGTACTTTACATTAGTAGAAAAAACATTTAATATAGAAGCTGTAATTCACGTTCGGAAGAATGTTTACCTGAAAAAGTCCAATGTATATAGGGTAGAAGTACCTTCCCATGAGGATACGGTTCGAATTCTTCAGGCCACCAAATTTATGTCGCCGGAACAGGAGATTGCAGATGACCTGTCTGTTATGAGCTGTCTGGTGATACAAAAAGAATGTTGTAAAAGAGCATTTTTGAGGGGAACGTTTTTAGCTGCAGGTTCTATCAGCGATCCGGAGAAAGGATATCATCTGGAAATTGTCTGCTCCACTATGGAACGGGCGGAACAGATACAGTCTATCATGAAAGAATTTGAGCTGGATGCGAGAATTGTTACAAGAAAGAAAAACCAGGTGGTTTATCTGAAAGAGGGATCCCAGATTGTAGATTTTCTGGGAGTGGTAGAAGCAGGAAGCGCTCTGATGAATCTGGAAAATATTCGAATCAGGAAGGAAATCAGCAACAATATTAACCGTAAAGTGAACTGCGAGACTGCCAACATCGGGAAAACGGTTTCGGCAGCAGTAAAACAGATAGAAGATATCAGGTATATTGAAACACATGTGGGCTTCTCACAACTCACGGAGGAGTTGGAGGAGACCGCAGTTTGTCGGTTACGTTATCCGGAAGCGACTCTGAAAGAACTGGGGGAGATGATGAATCCTCCGGTGGGGAAATCAGGAGTGAATCACAGACTTCGTAAACTTGGAAGAATTGCCGATGAACTGCGGGGAAATAAGGAGGATTATAATGATTAAGAAACCAATTACAATTCAGATTTCCAATGGATTAGAAGCAAGACCGGTAGCGATGCTTGTACAGGTTGCCAGCCAGTATGAAAGCAGAATCCAGGTGGAAAGCGGAGATAAACATGTCAATGCAAAAAGTATCATGGGTATGATGACACTTGGGCTGAATGTAGGTGAAAGCGTTACAATTTGTGCAGAAGGTACAGATGAAGAAGCGGCTATCGAAGGAATTGAAAAATATCTGACAAGTAAGTAATAGATAGGTAATTTGCCAATTATATAGCGAACAAGTAACTGTTCAGTACCTTCACAGTTACGAGCAAAAATGCATTTAAACGATAAAAACACGCTTTGCGAGTTTTTATCGTTATCGCGGCACTCCTCAAGGTTCCGTGCAAGCACGGACTTTGACTCGTTGCTCGCGTAAATCACCTTCGGTGATGGCATTTTGGCTTGTATGTCTCGGGATTTTGGCATATTCATGCCAAAACACCTCGCGGTACAGTGGCTACTGAATAGTTACGCGAGCAATTACAAAAGACAGGGACGTCCGAAGAGAATGTCCCTGTCTTTTGTAATTTTAAAATAATTCTTTTACCCGGAAACGGTAACTGTAAAAGTCTTCGAATCCAAGAGAAAGATACAGCCGCTTGGCAGGAGTATTCCCCTCTACGACCTGCAGATAAGCCCCGGTCATTCCCAGCTCTTTTCCGCGATTTAACAAAGAAGTACAAACGGAACGGGCATATTGGCGTCCGCGGTAATGAGGATGCACATGGATCGCATAGATTCCCATGTAGGAACGATCCAAAATGCCGAGTCCGATAGCGACAATCTGTCCGTTACTATTGGTAATGGAAGCGGCAAGAGTGTCTTTTGGAATTGCATGATACATAGAAGGTACAATCTGACGATGGATGGCACTGGTTGTACTTTTTAAGGCAAACAACGACTGAATCCACCGGTCATTGATGGTACGTTCCAGACGCACACTGACAGGTGGCATGGTGATCTGCCAGGGAGCCAGATCCAGGGTCATTACTTCCGTGACGTGTTGCACTGCATATCTGCGGTCGATCAGCCGCTTTTCAAAATCATCCGGAAGAAGAGGTGTGATCTTGAAGATGGAAGGCGTTCCCCAGCGATGGTAAGCGTCTTCGCAGAAATTAATTTTTTCTTCGATAGGGATCGAGGATGGTCCAATCTGTTCCACACAGTTGGTTCTGTGAGTATAAAAATAAGAAAAACGCAGAAGCCATCCGTCATAAAGCTGAATCTGATGAGAGGGCCACGCGTTCAAAGAAAGATCTTCGATCATTTTGATGGTGGGTTTCATAGTAAATACCTCCGTATACTTTCATTATAATAAAGAAGAAAAATACAGGCAACAGAAAATAAGAAAAAACTTACAAATTTTAAAACGGGTTGCAGAAGCTGTTAAAAGAGGATATAATAAGGGGCATGATATGAATACTGCCCTAAAAGGCAGTATTATCAGTAAGAAAGTATCTGGAAATGTGGAAAGCGGAGTTTACAGATAGGAAAACAGATGAGGAGAGTAGATCATGTCGAAGGTTTTAAAAACGATTGTTAATGTGATCCTGTTTTGTGCCATTGTGGTTGCGGCGGGTCTTTTGATTCCACCATTTGCAGGGATTACTACGGTGATGGTGGATGATGTCGATATGCAGACAAATCTGCCACAGGGATCCGTAGCCTATGCAGCGGAGAAGGATCGCAGTGAACTGAAACAGGGAGATAAAGTTCTGATCAGTCAGGAAGGCAGACAATATGTATATGTGGTAGACAGTATCGATGGCAGCAGTGTGGTACTGGACGATCAGTTGAGCACAGATGGTGGGACTACACAGCAGGAGCTGGGAAGCACGGTGCAGAAAGTTATGCTTGTTGTACCGGTGATTGGTTATGTATCCATGGCACTTCGAAGTACAGAAGGGCTGATCATTGTGGGACTTGCTGTTGTATTTGTTATTATCCTGTTTATTCTTGCGGAGGTCTGGAAAAAAGATGATGACGAAGAAGAGGACGAGGAGAATGAGGATGCGCAGGAAGATGAGTCTGAGGAAGAACAGGAAGAAGAAGCTGCAGTAATGTCCAGACAGCAAAAGAAAAAAGCAAGAAAAGCAGATAAGAAAAAGCAGAAACAGGAAGAAAAAGCCGCAGTAGCCGAAGCGAAGGCAAGAGCGAAACGTGAACGACAGGAAGCCAAACTTGCCAAGAAGAACAAAAAGGCTCATATGATGGATGAGTCAGAGCAGGAACCGGAAGCGATACCGGCAGAGCCGATGGAAGAGACACAGGCAGCCGGCAGCACACAGGAAATCGTTCTTCCACAGGAACTGATGCGGGAAGAACAGAGCGCAGGAAACACACAGGAAATCGTATTACCAACGGAAGAAACTCAGGAAAAACAGGAATCGACAGACGAAACGGAAGATCCGGATAAAACACTTTTGCAAGAAACAGCAAGTCTGTTCGCTGCTGATATCGCCAGCATGATGGGTGAGAATCAGACGAAAGAGACAGAGGAACCGGAAGAGACAGATCCATTGGATTCGACAGAGCAGACACAGCCGGTAGTTCTTGGGGCGGTATCGGAAGAAAAACAGGAGACAGGAGATAAGAAACTTGCGATGCCGGTGTACTCAAAAGAAGAACTTCTTCAGAAGGCTGAAGCGGATGGGGATGAGCCGGAAGTAATCGAAGATGAAGTCAGCGGAGTTACCCTGGTAGATTATTCAGATGTCCTGTAAAAATAAAAATTTTTGAAAAAAATTTGAAAAACCCCTTGCATTTGCGAGGGGTTTCGTTTATAATAACCCATGTTGTGACATTGATAGCGATGAAGCGCGAGGTTGCTGCACTAATTGCAGGTTTTCCGTGGAGCGAATGTCAAGTTAAGAAACTGGCGACAAGTCACTGTATACATGTTAAATACGTCCACCAGAAGTGTGGAAAACCGCGTGGAAGTCCGGAGGACACACACGGGAAAGTGTACAGTCACCGCTTGTCGTACTCGTAAAGTGCGAAAAGGAGGCGACTTTTTTTATGGCAAGTCAAGTAATGAGAATTATTCTGAAAGCTTATGATCATCAGCTGGTTGATGCATCTGCAAGCAAAATCATCGAAACTGTAAAAAAGAACGGATCAGTAGTGAGTGGACCGGTACCACTTCCCACTAAGAAAGAGGTAGTAACAATCTTACGTGCGGTACACAAATACAAAGATTCCAGAGAACAGTTTGAGCAGAGAACTCATAAAAGACTGATCGATATCATCGGACCGACACAGAAAACTGTGGATGCTCTGGCAAGACTGGAGATGCCGGCTGGTGTTAGCATCGATATCAAGATGAAAAACAAATAATTTCATCGAAAAGAATTATCCGGAAAAGTTAGATATAGAAGCAACACATTCTTAGGAATCAACATCCCGTATGGGTCATAGTGTTCCACTTATATCGGCTGTTTCTAGGATGAACACCCGGGTTGGTGTTCCGCTGTAGTTTAAACAGGAGGTAAAAAGAATGAAGAAAGCAATCTTAGCTACAAAAGTTGGAATGACTCAGATTTTCAACGAAGATGGAGTTTTAACTCCGGTGACTGTATTGCAGGCAGGACCTTGCGTAGTAACTCAGGTTAAAACTGTTGAGAATGATGGTTACAGTGCAGTACAGGTTGGTTTTGTTGACAAGAGAGAAAAACTGGTGAACAAACCAATGAAAGGACAGTTTGACAAAGCAGGCGTTTCTTACAAGAGATTCGTTCGCGAATTCCGTTTAGAAGATGCTGAAAGCTATGAAGTGGCTCAGGAAATCAAAGCTGACATCTTTGCAGCAGGAGAAAAAGTAGATGCTACTGCAATCTCCAAAGGTAAAGGATTCCAGGGCGCAATCAAGAGACACGGTCAGTCCAGAGGACCTATGGCTCATGGTTCCAAATACCATCGTCATGCAGGTTCCAACGGTGCTTGTTCCGATCCGAGCCGTGTATTCAAAGGTAAAAAGATGGCTGGACACATGGGTAACAAAAAAGTTACAGTACAGAATCTGGAAATCGTCAGAGTAGATGCTGAAAACAATCTGCTTCTGGTAAAAGGTGCTGTACCAGGTCCTAAAAAATCTTTAGTAACAATCAAAGCAACCGTTAAAAGCGCAAAATAATTTAACGGATGATCGGTGGACCCGATGCCGCGAGGCATGATTCTTGAAAAGGAGGAACACACAGATGTCAAACGTATCTGTTTATAATATGGAAGGCAATGAAGTTGGCACACTGGAACTGAACGACGCTGTGTTCGGTGTAGAAGTAAATGAACATCTTGTTCATATGGCAGTTGTGCGCCAGCTGGCAAATAAACGTCAGGGAACTCAGAAAGCAAAAACCCGCTCTGAAGTAAGCGGAGGCGGAAGAAAACCTTGGAGACAGAAAGGAACTGGTCATGCAAGACAGGGTTCAACAAGAGCTCCACAGTGGACAGGCGGCGGAGTTGTATTCGCACCGGTACCAAGAGATTACTCTTTCAAAATGAACAAGAAAGAAAGAAGAATTGCTCTGAAATCTGCTCTGACAACAAGAGTACAGGAAAACAAACTGGTAGTCCTGGACGAACTGAAATTAGACGCTATTAAAACAAAAGACATGCAGAATGTACTGAACAACCTGAAAGTTGAAAAAGCAATGGTTGTTACCGATAACGAAAACGTAATCGTATCTGCAAGAAACATTCCGAATGTGATCACAGCATCTGTTGGAACACTGAATGTATTCGATATCCTGAAATACAACACAGTTGTTCTGGACAAAGCAGCTGTTGCAAAAGTTGAGGAGGTATATGCATAATGGCTAACATTCAATATTATGATGTAATCCTTAAACCGGTTGTAACTGAAAAAAGTATGAACGCTATGAGCGAGAAAAAATATACTTTCCTGGTTCATCCGGAAGCAAACAAATCTATGATCAAAGAAGCTGTTGAAAAAATGTTCGAAGGAACAGAAGTAAAAACTGTAAACACAATGAACCTTGACGGTAAGAAAAAACGTCGTGGTTACACAGTTGGAAGAACAGCTAAGACAAAAAAAGCAATCGTTACTCTGACAGAGAACAGCAAAGACATCGAAATCTTCGAAGGTCTGTAAGATTGCAAAGCGGACAAAGTCAATAAGACTTGAGCGAACATCCGATCGCTCTTACTATCGCTGAATGAAAGGAGATAATTACAATGGGAATCAGAAAATACAGCCCATATACACCGTCCAGAAGAAATATGACCAGCCTGGATTTTGCTGAAATCACAAAATCCACACCAGAGAAATCTCTGGTAGTATCTCTGAAAAAGAATTCCGGACGTAACAATCAGGGTAAAATTACAGTTAGACATCGCGGAGGCGGAAGCAGAAGAAAATACAGAATCATCGACTTCAAGAGAAGAAAAGATGATATCCCTGCAACTGTAGTTGCTATCGAATACGATCCGAACAGAACAGCAAATATCGCACTGATCTGCTACGCAGACGGTGAGAAAGCATACATCCTGGCACCAGAAGGACTGAAAGTCGGCGCTAAAGTTATGAACGGAGCTAACGCAGAAGTTAGACCTGGTAACTGCATGCCGCTGTCAGAAATCCCGGTTGGTACTATGGTACACAATGTAGAACTTCATCCTGGAAAGGGCGGACAGCTGGTTCGTTCTGCTGGTAATGGAGCTCAGCTGATGGCAAAAGAAGGAAAATACGCAACCTTAAGACTGCCTTCAGGCGAAATGAGAATGGTTCCGATCAACTGCCGTGCATCTATCGGTGTTGTAGGAAACGGAGAGCACAACCTGGTAAATATCGGTAAAGCCGGAAGAAAACGTCACATGGGTATCCGCCCGACTGTACGTGGTTCCGTTATGAACCCGAATGACCATCCGCATGGTGGTGGTGAAGGAAAGACCGGTATCGGCCGTCCTGGTCCATGTACTCCATGGGGTAAACCTGCTCTGGGCCTGAAGACCAGAAAGAAAAACAAACAGTCCAATAAGTATATCGTAAGAAGAAGAGACGGTAAAACATTAGCGAAATAAGGAGGTTACGTAAATGGCTCGTTCATTGAAAAAAGGACCTTTTGCAGATCAGAGCTTACTTAAAAAAGTTGATGCTATGAATGCAGCAGGAGATAAATCAGTTATTAAAACCTGGTCACGTCGTTCCACAATCTTCCCATCTTTCGTAGGACACACAATCGCTGTCCATGATGGAAGAAAACATGTGCCGGTATATGTTACAGAAGATATGGTTGGACATAAACTGGGTGAGTTCGTTGCTACAAGAACTTACAGAGGACATGGAAAAGACGAGAAAAAATCAGGTGTTCGTAAATAAAGCGGTATAGCCCAATCTTGAAAGGAGGATTTTAGTCATGGCAAAAGGACATAGAAGCCAGATTAAAAGAGCAAGAAATGCTAATAAAGATACCAGACCATCTGCTAAGTTATCCTATGCAAGAATGTCCGTACAGAAAGCTTGTTATGTACTGGATGTAATTCGTGGAAAAGATGTGCAGACAGCACTGGGAATTCTGACATACAACCCACGTTACGCTTCAAGCGTAATCAAAAAATTACTGGAGTCTGCAATCGCAAATGCTGAGAACAACAACGGCATGAGCCTTGAAAATCTGTACGTTGCAGAGTGCTACGCAAACAAAGCACCTACAATGAAGAGAATCAGACCGAGAGCACAGGGTAGAGCATACAGAATTGAGAAAAGAACAAGTCATATCTCTATCGTGTTAGATGAAAGATAATAAGGAGGGTAATCATGGGACAGAAAGTTAACCCACACGGCCTTAGAGTCGGTGTTATCAAAGACTGGGATTCCAAATGGTATGCAGAAAAAGACTTTGCTGATAACCTGGTGGAAGACTATAACATCAGAACATTCCTGAAAAAGAAACTGTACAGCGCAGGTGTTGCTAAGATCGAAATCGAAAGAGCTTCCGAGCGTGTAAAAGTTATTATTTATACAGCTAAACCGGGTGTTGTAATCGGTAAAGGTGGTTCTGAAATTGAGAAAGTAAAAAAAGAACTGCAGAAATATACAACAAAGAAACTGATTGTTGATATTAAAGAAGTTAAGAGACCAGACAAAGATGCTCAGCTGGTAGCAGAAAACATCGCACTGCAGCTGGAAAACCGTATTTCCTTCCGTCGTGCTATGAAATCTACAATGCAGAGAACAATGAAAGCCGGAGCAAAAGGAATCAAAACATCCGTATCCGGACGTCTTGGTGGAGCAGATATGGCTCGTACAGAGTTCTACAGCGAAGGTACTATTCCGCTTCAGACACTGAGAGCAGATATTGACTATGGCTTCGCAGAAGCTGATACAACCTACGGAAAAGTTGGTGTAAAAGCTTGGGTTTATAATGGCGAAGTTCTTCCAACCAAAGGAACTAAGGAAGGGAGCGATAAATAATTATGTTAATGCCTAAGAGAGTTAAACGTCGTAAACAATTCCGTGGATCCATGAGAGGAAAAGCATTAAGAGGAAATAAAATCAACTACGGTGAGTTCGGTCTTGTAGCAATGGATCCTTGCTGGATCAAATCCAACCAGATCGAGGCAGCCCGTGTTGCCATGACTCGTTATATCAAACGTGGTGGTAAAGTTTGGATTAAAATTTTCCCGGACAAACCAGTAACAGCAAAACCAGCAGAAACACGTATGGGTTCCGGTAAAGGTGCTCTGGAATACTGGGTAGCAGTTGTTAAGCCAGGTCGTGTAATGTTCGAGATCGCAGGTGTACCTGAAGAAACAGCTCGTGAAGCATTACGTCTTGCAATGCATAAGTTACCATGTAAATGTAAAATCGTTTCTCGTGCAGACTTAGAAGGCGGTGATAACAGTGAAAATTAAAAATTATGTAGAAGATTTAAAAGCGAAATCAGCTACAGAATTACAGGAAGAATTAGTAGCTGCTAAGAAGGAACTCTTTAACCTGAGATTCCAGAATGCAACCAATCAGCTGGACAATACAAGCAGAATCAAAGAGGTTCGTAGAAATATTGCCAGAATTCAGACCGTAATCGCTGAAAAGGCGAACGTACAGTAATCTAAGAAGGAGGCACTAAATCGTGGAAAGAAATCTTAGAAAAACACGTATTGGTAAAGTAGTCAGCAACAAGATGGATAAAACAATCGTAGTTGCTATCGAAGACCATGTTAAACATCCTCTTTACAAAAAAATCGTAAAGAGAACATATAAACTGAAAGCACATGATGAGCAGAATCAGTGCAGCATCGGTGATACCGTTAAAGTTATGGAAACCAGACCGCTGTCCAAAGACAAAAGATGGAGACTGGTTGAAATCGTTGAGAAAGTAAAATAATCGTTATCAGTTAATTCGTATAGGAGGAATACCAGCATGATTCAGCAGGAAAGTAGACTTAGAGTTGCTGATAACACAGGTGCAAAAGAGATTCTGTGTATCCGTGTTATGGGCGGTTCTACTAGAAGATATGCCAATATCGGTGATGTTATCGTTGCTTCCGTCAAAGATGCAACACCAGGCGGCGTTGTTAAAAAAGGCGATGTAGTTAAGGCCGTTGTTGTACGTACTGTAAAAGGTGTTCGTCGTAAAGATGGTTCTTACATCAAATTTGATGAGAATGCAGCTGTCATCATCAAAGATGACAAAACACCAAGGGGAACTCGTATCTTTGGACCAGTAGCAAGAGAGCTTCGTGAGAAACAGTTTATGAAAATTGTATCCCTGGCTCCAGAAGTATTATAAGGAGGTAACCTGATGGCAAGTTTAAAAATTAAAAAAGGTGACACCGTTAAGGTAATCGCCGGTAAAGATAAAGATAAAGAAGGAAAAGTTCTGTCTGTAAAAGACGGTAAAGTCATCGTTGAAGGTATCAACATGATCACAAAACATGCAAAACCTTCTATGGCTAACCAGCAGGGCGGAATCATCAACAAAGAAGCTCCGATCGATGCATCTAACGTAATGCTGATCCACAACGGAAAAGCTGTTCGTGTAGGCTTCAAAGTTGAAGATGGAAAAAAAGTTCGTGTTGCAAAAGGCAGCAACGAAGTAATCGACTAATTGAGAGAGGAGGCAATTGAAAGTGAGCAGACTGAAAGATACTTACAAAAATGAGATCGTAGATGCTATGACCAAGAAATTTGGTTATAAAAATATCATGGAAGTGCCAAAACTCGATAAGATCGTAATCAACATGGGTGTTGGCGAAGCCAAAGAAAATGCTAAAATCCTGGAAGCAGCTGTAAAAGATCTGGAAACAATTTCCGGACAGAAAGCAGTTCTGACAAGAGCAAAAAATTCCGTAGCTAACTTCAAAATCCGTGAAGGTATGCCAATCGGTTGTAAAGTTACCCTGAGAGGGGAAAAAATGTATGAGTTCGCTGATCGTCTGATCAACCTGGCTCTGCCTCGTGTACGTGACTTCCGTGGAGTTAATCCAAACGCATTTGACGGAAGAGGAAACTATGCACTGGGTATTAAAGAACAGCTGATTTTCCCGGAAATCGAGTATGATAAAGTTGATAAAGTAAGAGGTATGGACATCATCTTCGTTACAACAGCTAAGACTGATGAAGAAGCTCGTGAATTATTGACATTATTCAACATGCCGTTTTCAAAGTAAGAATAGGAGGGAAAATTCATGGCTAAGACAGCAATGAAAATCAAACAGCAGCGTAAACAGAAATTCTCCACAAGAGAATACAATCGTTGCAGAATCTGTGGTCGTCCACATGCTTACTTAAGAAAATACGGAATCTGCAGAATTTGCTTCCGTGAATTAGCATACAAAGGACAGATCCCGGGTGTTAAGAAAGCAAGCTGGTAAGAGTTGAAAGCGGATCGAAAGATCCGATGAAAGCCCACATCACTTGGCAAGGCCGAAAGGCTGCGCTAAAGTGAGAGGGTATTACACATACAAACAAGAACATGAAAAGTCTAAATAATTAGGAGGAAACTATCATGACAATGAGCGATCCGATTGCAGATATGCTTACAAGAATCCGTAACGCTAACACAGCAAAACATGCTACTGTAGACGTTCCGGCATCCAAAATCAAAGTTGCTATCGCAGACATTCTGGTTAAAGAAGGTTACGTGGCAAAATATGAAATCGTAGAAGATGGAAACTTCAAAAACATCCGTATTACTCTGAAATACGGTGCTGACAAAAACGAAAAGATCATCACTGGTCTGAAGAGAATTTCCAAACCAGGTCTTCGTATTTACGCTGGTAAAAACGAACTGCCAAGAGTACTGGGCGGACTGGGAATCGCAATTCTGTCTACAAACCAGGGTGTTATTACTGATAAAGAAGCCAGAAAGCTGCAGGTTGGCGGTGAAGTTCTGGCATTCGTTTGGTAAGATCGATCACTTCGCGCAAGCAAAGGATATAGAAACTGAAAACAGAGGGGACTGAGCGTCCTCTCCGAAAATCTAAGTTAATAGGAGGAAAATGGTATGTCACGTATTGGAAGACTGCCTGTAGTTGTTCCGGCTGGTGTAACAGTTGAAGTTAAAGAGAACAATTACGTTGTTGTAAAAGGTTCTAAAGGAACTCTGGAAAGAAATCTGCCTGTAGAAATGGACATCAAAGTAGAAGATGGACATGTGGTAGTAACAAGACCAAACGACTTAAAGAAAATGAAAGCTCTGCACGGTCTGACCAGAACTCTGATCCACAACATGGTTGTTGGTGTCAGCGAAGGATATGAAAAAGTTCTGGAAGTAAACGGTGTAGGTTACAGAGCTCAGAAACAGGGTAAGAAATTAGTTCTTTCCTTAGGATATTCTCACCCAGTTGAAATGGAAGATCCGGAAGGATTGGAAACAACTGTAGATGGCAACAAGATTACTGTAAAAGGTATCAGCAAAGAAAAAGTTGGCCAGTACGCAGCTGAAATCAGAGAAAAGAGAAGACCGGAACCTTACAAAGGTAAAGGTATCAAATATGCTGATGAAGTTATCAGACGTAAAGTTGGTAAAACTGGTAAGAAATAAATAAGGAGAGTGCAAAAATGATTAATAAAGTATCAAGAGCGAGTGTTCGTACTAAAAAGCATAGAAGAATGCGTCATCATATCGTTGGTACAGCTCAGAGACCTCGTCTGGCTGTATTCAGAAGTAATAACCATATGTATGCACAGATCATTGATGATACCGTTGGAAAAACATTAGTATCCGCTTCTACTCTTCAGAAAGACGTAAAAGCAGAACTGGAACAGACCAACACAGTAGCAGCAGCAGCTTACCTGGGAACTGTTATCGGTAAGAAAGCAGTTGAGGCAGGAATCGAAGAAGTTGTATTTGACAGAGGCGGTTTCGTATACCATGGTAAAGTAAAAGCATTAGCAGATGCAGCTAGAGAAGCTGGCCTGAAATTCTAGGAAAGAGAGGAGCGAAATACATGAGACATACAATCATTGATGCTAGTCAGTTAGAATTAGAAGAAAAAGTAGTCTCAATCAAACGTGTAACAAAAGTTGTTAAAGGTGGACGTACCATGCGTTTTACAGCTTTAGTAGTTGTTGGAGACGGCAACGGACATGTTGGTGCAGGACTTGGAAAAGCAGCTGAAATTCCGGAAGCTATCCGCAAAGGAAAAGAAGATGCTATCAAAAAATTAGTAACCGTAGCAAGAGATGAAAACAACAGTATCACACATGATTATGTTGGTAAATTCGGTAGCGCTGAACTTCTGATGAAGAGAGCCCCGGAAGGTACTGGTGTAATCGCTGGTGGTCCGGCTCGTGCGGTTATCGAGTTAGCAGGTATCAAAAACATCCGTACAAAATGTATGGGTTCCAGAAATAAACAGAACGTTGTACTTGCTACCATCGCAGGTTTAAGTCAGTTAAAGACTCCGGAAGAAGTAGCTAGACTTCGCGGTAAATCCGTAGAAGAGATCTTTGCTTAAGGAGGACTGGAAAATGTTAAAAATTACTTTAGTAAAATCTACAATCGGTGCAGTTCCAAAACACAAAAAAACAATTGAAGCTCTGGGACTGTCCAAAATGCACAAAACTGTTGAACTGCCGGATAATGCAGCAACAAGAGGTATGATCAAACAGGTTCAGCATTTAGTAAAAGTTGAAGAAGCGTAATTAGAATAGAAGGAGGTGCCACAATGGATTTATCTAATTTAAGACCTGCAGAAGGTTCCAGACAGAGTGATGACTTCCGTAGAGGCCGTGGACACGGTTCAGGAAATGGTAAAACAGCTGGTAAAGGACATAAAGGACAGAAAGCTCGTTCCGGAGCTCCAAGACCAGGTTTCGAAGGTGGTCAGATGCCTTTATACAGAAGACTTCCTAAGAGAGGTTTCAAGAACAGAAATACCAAAGAAATCGTTGGTATCAATGTAGAAGCTCTGAACAGATTTGAAGATGGAGCAGAAGTTACTATCGCAGCTCTGGTTGAGAATGGTCTGGTTTCCAATCCGAAGGATGGTGTTAAGATTCTTGGTAACGGAGAACTGACAAAGAAACTGACTGTAAAAGTTACTGCAGTAAGCGAAGGCGCAAAAGCAAAAATTGAAGCAGCAGGTGGAACAGTAGCATAAGAGGTGAGCTTATATGTTAAAGACTCTTCAGAATGCATTTAAAGTGAAAGATGTCAGACATAGAATCTTTTATGTGTTAATGATGCTGGTAGTCATCCGAATTGGCTCCCAGCTCCCTGTTCCGGGAGTCGATGGAAGTTATTTCAAAACCTGGTTTGAAAGTCAGACGGGCGATGCATTTAACTTCCTCGACGCATTTACAGGCGGTTCATTTTCACAGATGTCTATCTTTGCACTTAGCATTACACCTTACATCACATCATCCATTATTATCCAGCTTCTTACAATCGCGATTCCAAAACTGGAAGAAATGCAGAGAGACGGAGAAGATGGCAGAAAGAAACTTGGTGCAATTACCCGTTATGTAACCATAGGATTATCCCTGTTTGAATCTATTGCCATGGCAATCGGATTCGGTAATAAAGGATTGATTCCGGACAATAGTTTTGTTAAAATGGTTGTAGTAGTTGTTGCATTAACAGCAGGTTCGGCGTTCTTAATGTGGGTTGGTGAACAGATCAATGAAAAAGGTGTTGGAAATGGTATTTCCATCGTACTTTTGATCAATATCGTATCTCGTATCCCGAGTGATATGACGACACTGTACGAAAGCTTCATGAAAGGAAAAATTATTGCAAAAGCACTCCTCTCCGGCGTTATTATAGCGGCGATTATTGTTGGGGTTGTAATTCTGGTAATTATCCTGAACGGAGCTGAGAGAAGAATTCCTGTTCAGTATTCCAAAAAGATGCAGGGCAGAAAAATGATGGGCGGACAGTCCAGCCATATTCCTTTAAAAGTAAATACGGCCGGCGTAATCCCGGTAATCTTTGCATCATCTATTATGTCTTTCCCAAGTGTGATTGCTTCTTTCCTGGGCAAAACCGGTGGAACAGGTATCGGTGGCAAGATTCTGGCAGGTATGAACAGCAATAACTGGTTTGACCTGGAACATCCATGGTATTCGATTGGCCTGGTGGCTTATATCGTTATGGTAATCTTTTTCGCTTACTTCTATACATCAATTACTTTCAATCCATTGGAAGTAGCTGATAACATGAAAAAGCAGGGTGGTTTTATCCCGGGTATCCGTCCAGGAAAACCAACCGTAGATTATCTGACAAAGATGTTGAATTATATCATCTTTATTGGTGCAGCAGGGCTTACCATTGTAGCGGTTATCCCGTTCTTCTTTAATGGTGTATTCGGTGCGAATGTGTCCTTCGGCGGAACTTCTATCATTATTATTGTAGGAGTTATCCTTGAGACACTGAAGCAGATTGAATCCATGATGCTGGTAAGAAACTACAAAGGTTTTTTAGATAACTAAAAGGTTGTGGCGTTTTACGCCACAGCCTTAAAGTGCTATTATAGTAATTATTTAATTACGAAAAAAGAAGGAGAGGGTACAAAGATGAAAGTAATTATGTTGGGTGCACCTGGTGCCGGTAAAGGCACACAGGCAAAAAAAATTGCGGAAAAATATGAGATTCCGCACATCTCCACAGGAGATATTTTCCGGGCGAATATCAAAAACGGTACAGAACTTGGAAATAAAGCAAAAAGTTATATGGATCAGGGCCATCTGGTTCCTGATGAGCTGACCTGTGATCTGGTCGTTGATCGAATCAATCAGGCAGACTGTAAAAACGGCTATGTATTGGATGGTTTTCCAAGAACCATTCCGCAGGCGGAGGCTTTAAAAGCTGCGCTGGAGAAAATGGGTGAAACTATTGATTATGCAATCAACGTGGAAGTTCCGGATGAGAACATCGTAAACCGAATGGGTGGACGCCGTGCCTGCCCTGGATGCGGATGCACTTACCACATCAAACACAATCCTCCGAAAGTGGAAGATATCTGTGATGTATGTGGTGCAAAACTGGTGCTGCGTGACGATGACAAACCCGAGACTGTTACGAAACGTCTGAGTGTATATCATGAACAAACCAAGCCTTTGATCGACTTCTACAAAAAAGAAGGCGTATTAAGAGAAGTCGACGGAACACAGGATCTGAATGATGTGTTCCAGGCTATCACTGAAATCTTAGGAGCGTAAAACATGTCAGTATCAATAAAGACTGCCAGGGAAATTGAATTAATGAGGGAATCCTGCCATTTGCTTGAGAAAGTTCATGACGAACTTGCAAAAGCAATCAGACCGGGGATTTCAACCTGGGAAATCGATCATTTGGGTGAAGAAATGATCCGAAGTTTCGGATGCACCCCGAATTTCCTTCATTACAATGGATATCCTGCATCCATCTGTGTATCTGTAAATGATGAGGTTGTACATGGAATCCCGAGTAAGAAGAGAATTCTTCGAGAAGGAGACATTGTCAGCCTGGATGCCGGACTCATCTACAAAGGTTATCATTCGGATGCTGCCCGTACCCATGCAGTTGGGGAGATCAGCCCTGAAGCTCAGAAACTGATTGATGTAACCCGTCAGAGTTTCTTTGAAGGAATCAAAATGGCAAAAGCAGGAAATCATCTGTATGATATTTCCGCTGCGATTGGCAATTATGCAGAAAGTTTTGGATACGGTGTGGTCAGAGATCTGGTTGGTCATGGAATCGGAACCAGCCTTCATGAAGATCCGCAGATCCCGAACTTTGCACAGAAGCGGAGAGGAATCCGTCTGGTGCCTGGTATGACTCTTGCTATTGAACCTATGATCACCATGGGCAGACCGGAAGTCTGCTGGCTGGATGATGACTGGACGGTTGTGACAGAAGATGAATCACTGGCTGCTCACTATGAGAATACGATTCTCATCACTGAGGGCGAACCTGAAATTCTGACCTTTACGAAATAGAGGTGCCCGGATGGAAGGATATGGTGTTGGCATGATGGCCAGATCCCTTGCCGGTCATGATAAGGGAAAGGTCTATATGGTTCTGGATGTGAAAGAGCCTTTTGTGTATCTGGTGGACGGGAAGATCCGTACACTGGATCATCCGAAAAAGAAAAGGATCAAACATGTTCAGGTGGATCGGCATATTCCGGAATGGATCCAGAATGTGATCCGGGAAGGAAGAGATCTTCAGGATTCGGATGTCATCCGTGGAAGAAGAGAATACGGCGAAAAGTAAAACAGGAGGGAATGCAATGTCTAAGGCAGATGTTATTGAAGTAGAAGGTACTGTCCTTGAAAAATTGCCAAATGCAATGTTCAAGGTTGAGCTGGAAAATAAACATGTGGTATTGGCACATATCAGTGGTAAGCTGAGAATGAATTTTATTCGTATCTTACCGGGAGATAAGGTTACTATGGAACTTTCTCCGTATGATTTGTCTAAGGGTAGAATTATCTGGAGAGATAAATAGGAGAGAGAGTTTATCTCAAAGGGGACGCACCAGCCAGTTGGTTTCCTCTGTCCGCAACGTGGGCAGGGTAACTTTGAGCTAGCCACCAACTCCGACTATATTCACGAGGGTCAGCGGACCCTCGCGAAAGTCTGCGTAGGTGTCGGATCTCAAAGCTTACCCTAAACGCCCACAAAGTGTTGCGGTCAGAGGAAACCAACTGGCTGGTGCTGGTTTGAGATAAATGTGAAGAGGAGAAGAAAGTACTTCGGACGGGATGTATACGGCTGGTGCCGGTTTTGGGGTAGAGGGAGGAAAGAAAAAGTAAATATGGAAGTGACGGGAATGCACGAGAAAAGATCGTTGTATGTAGAAGCGTTGAAAGACTGTTACTGTTCACTGGTAATATCCCGCGCGCAGCGTGTTGCTGGGCACGGAGTTGAACAGCAAGGAAAGACTGAAAAATCAGGAAAAAAATTGAAAAAATGGCTTGCATTTTTTTAGAGACGATGCTATACTGTAAGACGAACTTTTGTGAATGCGTTCTTTTTTTGTGCGCAAAAAACAGGGTTCTTCCACCATGAGCAGGCGCAAGAATGCGTCTTAGCTAAGAAGGAGAAAGGAGGATTCACATGAAAGTAAGATCATCTGTTAAACCGATCTGCGAGAAATGCAAGATCATCAAAAGAAAAGGTAGTATCAGAGTAATCTGCGAGAATCCAAAACACAAACAGAGACAGGGCTAATCCGTCAATTAGATCTGACTGTTTGGAAGCGAGAGCTTCAAAATTAAGTGCGGCTGCAGTAGGACACATCTGGATGTGTTGTACTGTTTAGATATTATAATGAGAGTGCTCCGGAGTGGTGTACCGGAGAGCCTCCGGCGGATGAACGCCGTAGAGAGCGTTGCATCCCTTATAATATTGCTTAATACCGGCTAAGCCGGAAAGGTCATGGAGACATGGCTGGATGCTTCACATACCGGCATCCCAATTAGGAAAATATTAATATGACCGGATAGGACACACATTTCAGACATATGGTGACATATGGGCTGCCCCGACTGGTCAAGTAGAAGATGGAGGAAAATTACATGGCACGTATTGCTGGTGTAGACTTACCAAGAGAAAAACGTATTGAAATCGGATTAACTTATATCTACGGAATCGGTAGAACAAGCGCTACCCGTATTCTGGAAGCAGCTAATGTAGATCCGAACACCCGTGTTAGAGATATCACGGACGAAGAAGTAAAAAGAATCAGTGCTGTAATCGATGAGACTCAGACTGTAGAAGGTGATCTGAGAAGAGAGATCGCTATGAACATCAAACGTCTGCAGGAGATCGGATGCTACAGAGGTATCCGTCACAGAAAGAGCCTGCCTGTTCGTGGTCAGAAAACAAAGACCAACGCAAGAACAAGAAAAGGTCCTAAGAGAACTGTAGCAAACAAGAAGAAATAATTCGTGGCAACCAGTAACATAGAATAGAAGAAAGTGTAGGTTAGTTTTTAAAATGGCTAAAGTGACAAAGAAAACGACAAAACGTCGTGTAAAGAAAAACGTTGAACGCGGACAGGCACATATCCAGTCATCTTTCAATAACACAATCGTTACTCTGACAGATGCTGAAGGAAATGCTTTATCATGGGCAAGTGCCGGTGGTCTGGGATTTAGAGGTTCAAGAAAATCTACTCCTTATGCAGCTCAGGTAGCAGCAGAAACAGCTACTAAAGCAGCGTTAATTCATGGTCTGAAAACTGTTGATGTATTCGTAAAAGGACCGGGATCAGGAAGAGAAGCAGCAATCCGTGCTCTTTCCGCATGCGGACTTGATGTAGTAAGTATCAAAGACGTAACTCCGGTACCACACAATGGTTGCCGTCCACCAAAACGTAGAAGAGTCTAATTAGGAGGTCAGTAGATTATGGCAGTAAATAGAGTACCAGTTCTGAAAAGATGTAGATCCCTGGGTCTGGATCCTATCTATTTAGGAATTGACAAAAAATCCACAAGACAGTTAAAAAGAGCAAACCGTAAAGTGTCTGAGTACGGTCTGCAGCTGAGAGAAAAACAGAAAGCAAAATTCATCTATGGTGTTCTGGAAAAACCTTTCCGTAACTACTACAAGAAAGCTGACCAGATGCCTGGTATGACAGGTAGCAACCTGATGGCTATGCTGGAAATGAGACTGGACAACGTAATCTTCCGTCTGGGATTCGCAAGAACCAGAAGAGAAGCTCGTCAGATCGTTGACCACAAACATGTACTGGTAAACGGCAAACAGGTAAACATTCCGTCTTACCTGGTAAAAGCTGGAGATCAGATTGAGATCAAAGAAGCTAAAAAATCTTCTCAGAGATATAAAGACATTCTGGAAGTGACCGGTGGAAGACTGGTTCCGGAATGGCTGGATGTTGATCAGGAAGCATTAAAAGGAACTGTTAAAGAAGTTCCTGCAAGAGATGCAATTGACGTACCTGTAAACGAAATGCTTATCGTCGAGTTGTATTCTAAATAATTGTGAGTTGTGGCTCACCGTTTATGTGTGGGCCATTTCCCATATGTTACCCTCAGTGAAAATAATTATCCCAATAAGGAGGGCCTGGTATGTTTGATTTTAACAAACCAAAAATTGAGATTACAGAAATTTCCGATGATAAAAAATATGGCCGCTTTGTAGTAGAACCGTTGGAGCGTGGCTATGGTATTACTCTGGGTAACTCCCTGAGAAGAATCATGTTGTCCTCTCTGCCGGGTGCTGCAGTCAGCCAGGTAAAAATCGAAGGCGTTCTGCATGAGTTCAGTTCCATCCCGGGTGTAAAAGAGGATGTAACCGAAATCATCATGAACCTGAAGAGCCTTGCGATCAAGAACACAAGCGAAAGCAATGATCCGAAGATCGCATACATCGAGTTCGAAGGCGAAGGCGTGGTAAGAGCATCTGATATCCAGGTTGACCAGGATATCGAGATCATGAATCCAAACCAGGTAATCGCTACATTAAACGGCGGACCAGACAGCAAGCTGTATATGGAACTGACCATTACAAAAGGTCGTGGTTACGTCAGTGCAGATAAAGGAAAAACAGATGATATGCCGATCGGCGTATTAGCTGTAGATGCAATCTATACACCGGTAGAGCGTGTAAACCTGACAGTTCAGAACACTCGTGTCGGTCAGATCACTGACTACGATAAACTGACACTGGATGTTTATACAAAGGGAACTCTGGATCCGGATGAAGCAGTCAGCCTGGCTGCGAAAGTTTTGAGCGAGCATCTGAAACTGTTCATTGACCTCTCCGAAAATGCAAAGACTGCAGAAGTCATGATTGAAAAAGAGGACAATGAAAAAGAGAAAGTTCTGGAAATGAACATCGACGAGCTGGAGCTGTCCGTTCGTTCCTACAACTGTCTGAAGAGAGCCGGTATCAATACCGTTGAAGAACTTTGCAACAGAACTTCTGAAGATATGATGAAAGTCCGTAACCTGGGACGTAAATCTCTGGAAGAAGTACTTGCAAAATTAAAAGAACTGGGATTGCAGTTAAATCCTGGTGAAGAATAAGAAGCAGCTTGTTTGCTGCAACTGCCGGTAACTGGCCGGTAGGGTAAAGGAATATTTGTAGAAGATAAAGCAGTCTGTCAGTAAGACCAAAGAAGCATGACCGGCTGTTCCACAAATGGAGGAAAATAAAATGGCAGGATATAGAAAACTGAGCAGAACATCTGCACAGAGAAAAGCGTTAATCAGAAACCAGGTAACAAATCTGTTATATCATGGTAAAATCGTTACTACAGAAGCAAAAGCAAAAGAAATCCGCAAAGTTGCTGAAGGCCTGATCGCTCTGGCTGTAAAAGAAAAAGACAACTTTGAAACAGTAACTGTTACAGCTAAAGTTGCTCGTAAAGATGCTGATGGCAAAAGAGTAAAAGAAGTTGTAGACGGAAAGAAAGTAACTGTTTACGATGAAGTACAGAAAGAAATCAAGAAAGACGCTCCTTCCAGACTGCATGCAAGACGTCAGATGATGAAAGTATTTTATCCGGTAAAAGCTGTTCCGACAGAAGCTGCTGGAAGAAAGAAAAACACAAAAGACGTTGACATGGCAGACAAAATGTTCAACGAAATCGCACCAAAATATGCTGACCGTAACGGTGGTTACACAAGAATCATCAAAATCGGACCGCGTAAAGGTGACGCAGCTATGGAAGTAGTTCTGGAGCTGGTATAATTTTAGAGTGTTCAAACGATAATTAACAGGACACCGATCTGTGGAAACATAGATCGGTGTCTTTTTTTCTGCGTTGCATAGACTGTTTACGCTCTGTCCAGTATTTTTTGCATCTTTTTACATATAAAAATCAACAAATTACCATATAAAATTATCAGGATAACAGGTATGATAGAGACATCAAAGATTCTGAAAATGCATCCCGGACAGCTGAGATTTCACAAAAATACATCATATCAGCGAAGGAAGGGATGAATGACAGAAGAGATAACGGATTGTAAGAAAGGATGGATAACAAAATGAACAAACCAATCGCACTGACCCCTCCGATGGGCTGGAATTCCTGGAATACTTTTACTTGGGATATCAATGAAAAAATGATCTGTGAGATGGCAGATCGCATGGTAGAAGACGGATATCTGGAGGCCGGATACGAATATCTGGTCATCGATGACTGCTGGAGCCTGAAACAGCGTGACGCGGACGGTAATCTCGTTCCGGATCCGGAAAAATTCCCGCATGGAATGAAGTGGGTCAGTGATTATGTACATGGAAAAGGACTCAAATTCGGCATGTATTCCTGTGCAGGAACCCATACCTGCGCCGGTTATCCGGGCAGTTTTGAACATGAATTCCAGGATGCGAAGAAATTTGCAGAGTGGGGCGTGGATTATCTGAAATACGACTACTGCTTCAAGCCACGGCAGATTCCGGGTGAAATCCTGTATAAGCGCATGAGCCTTGCTTTAAAGAACTGTGGCAGAGAAATCCTGTTTGCTGCATGTAACTGGGGAACTGACGGAGTCTACGACTGGATCCGGTCTTCCGGAGCGCATACCTATCGTTCTACCGGGGATATTCAGGATAACTGGGAATCCATTACAAATCTGGCAATCTCTCAGATGGGAAAAGAGCCCTATACCGGCAATTTCTGCCACAACGATATGGACATGCTGGTTGTAGGAATGCACGGTGCCAGCAATGACGGATTTATCGGAAGTAAGATCGGTGGCTGTACCGATCAGGAATATCTGACACATTTTGCCCTGTGGGCGATCATGGGATCCCCGCTGATCATGGGCTGTGATCTGCGAAAAGCATCCGAAGAGACAAAGAAAACCCTGTTAAACAAAGATCTGATTGCTATCAATCAGGATCTGGAAGCACGCGGGGCTTATGTGATCAAACCACTTCCGGATGCTTATAACGAGAATGAAGCATTTATTCTGGTAAAACCTCTGGCAGATGGAGATCTTGCGATCGGTATCTTTAATTTCAGTGATACACAGAGGGAACTGTCTCTGGAATTCTGGGATATGGGTATTCCATATGCTGCCGGAGTATCCCTGTCTCTGCATGACTGCATCACAGGGGAAGAACTGGGCGAATTTACCGAGCGATTTGCACCGGTTGTACCATCCCATGGCTGTGTGGTTGTGCGCGCGCGCATTGTAGAAAAGTAGAAGAACAGTGCTGAATAATTAGGAAAATAAAGAGAAAGTTGTGGAAAAGTAAATGGATTGCAGAAAATGCGGTGCACATCTCACCACAGATGAGAAAGCCATCTATATGAAACTGGTATCGCGAAATGCTTCGAGTTTTCTGTGCATGGACTGTCTGGCGGAAGCGTTACACTGCGAACGAAAAGCGATTGAAGAGCGCATACGATATTATCGGGAATCTGGCAATTGTGTGCTGTTTCGATAAACAAAGCCCCTCTTTACCGTGAAAAGTATAATTCCGGTGAAGAGGGCTTTTGTGTTTTCGCGAGCAACGAGCCAAAATTCATGCTTGCATGAGACCTTTGCGACTGACACGATATCAAGTAGAATTCGTGAAGTGTATTTTATCTCGTTTATGCAGGTAAGAAGCAAAGTTTTACTATGGGGCAGTCCGATATTGTGTTTGTTGACAGTAATTCAACAACTGTTTTATAATGCAGACAGAAAAGATCGGAAAAAGGAGACGGCATGGAACGGACAAAGATAGAGCAGTTATTTGAAAATTATTCTTTCTGGAGACATCTTTCGGAGGAGGAAAAGAAGATGCTTCAGAAACAGATTCGATGGTGTACCTACGAAGAAGGGCAGATGGTCACGGACACAGGAAGAGACTGTCTGGGGATTTTTCTGGTATGTGATGGTATCCTGCGTGCCAATCTGGTATCGGAAGCCGGAAAAGAAGCTACTGTATGCCGGATACATCCGGGAGAACTCTGTGTGATTTCGGCGTCCTGCCTGCTTCCGGCCCTTCCTTTTGATATTCAGATCGATGCTGAGACGGCCAGTGAAGTATATCTGCTTCCGACGGGTATCCTGCGACAGATCATGGAAAAGAATATCTATCTGGAGAACTTTATCTATAAAAAGATCAATGAGAGTTTTTCTGATATTATCGCCGCGATACAGAAAATTCTGTTTGCCAGTCTGGAGCAGCGTCTGGTCGGATTTCTTCTGGATGAGGCGGCCGGAGAAAAAGACGGAAAGATTTATATGACGCAGGAGCAGATTGCAAGAGCTATTGGAAGTGCCAGAGAAGCAGTTAGCAGAACACTGAAAGGTCTGGTAAAAGGTGGCTGTGTGGAGTTGTTCCGCGGTGGTGTCCGTGTGGTCGATCGGAAAGAATTATATAAAAAAATATAAGAAGAAAATATGCGCGATTTTTTGCAAAAAAGTGATCGAGCAACAGGGAAGAGAGATTGTGTCAGAACAGGGAAAAGAAGAGGTCAATCTGGTGTGCTATCATGTGTATGAACCGGGCGATCAGATTCTTCTGGAGGCTGTAACAGCAGAAAATCCCCCGGTATCGGACGACATTCCGCTTACCGGGGGATTTTTCTGTAGTGATCTGTTTATTTCTCCAGCAGTTTCAGAATATTTTCCGTACTGTCCACGCCGACGCTGGTAGCTGTCAGCTCGCCGTTTTTAAATACCAGAACGGTAGGAATGCTCATCACGCGGTACTTTCTTGCCAGATCCGGGTTTTCGTCTACGTTGACTTTGCCTACTTTGATTTTGCCTTCATTTTCCGAAGCAATCTCTTCGATCACGGGGGCAAGCATACGGCACGGCATGCACCAGGTAGCCCAGAAATCAACCAGCACCGGCACATCGGAGCCGAGCACTTCTGCTTCAAAATTGTCTGTTGTAAATGTATATTCCATAGTACTATGACCTCCTGTGTTTTTTATGATAATAGGATACCACATCTGCCGGGAAAGATTCTGTGATTAAGTCACAAACACAAATCTGAAGAAAATATGACGGTATTTTCGTGAATTTTCTGTAAAATTTTAGAAATCAAACTGATTACAAAAGACAAAAGGCGTGGTATAATGAGCCCAAACGGGCAGACAGGGAAATGTCTGTGAAAAAGAGGGTTTATCGTGGGAAAACTGTAAGAAAGAATGAAGAGATGAGGTGTACTATGAAAGGAAGAATGCTGTTTATCTTCAATCCGCGATCCGGAAAAGGGCAGATCCGCAACAAACTGATGGACATCATCGATGTTTTTGTCAAGGGCGGCTATGAAGTAGTGGTGCATCCGACCCAGGGGGCGAAGGATGCGGAAAAAATGGCAAAGAGCATGGCTGAAGAGGTCGATCTGATCGTGTGCAGCGGCGGAGACGGAACTCTTGATGAAGTGGTTACCGGTCTGATGGAAATCGGTGCGAATGTACCACTCGGTTATATTCCGGCGGGAAGTACAAACGATTTTGCAAGTAGCCTCGAGATCTCGCGGGATATGGTGAAAGCAGCGCAGGATATCGTGGACGGTCATCTGTTTTCCGTGGATGTGGGAAGCTTTAATGAAGATAATTTTATCTATGTGGCAGCTTTCGGCATGTTTACTGATGTTTCGTATGAAACAAGCCAGGATCTGAAAAATATTCTGGGACATCTTGCCTATGTGATGGAAGGCGCAAAGAGAATCTTTGATGTAAAGACCTACCATCTGTGTGTGGAAGCCAACGGAGAAGTCCATGAGGGCGATTATATCTATGGAATGATCACAAATTCCCATTCCATAGGAGGTTTTCGTAATCTGGTGGGAAACGATGTGGAGATGGATGACGGTCTGTTTGAAGTTACCCTGATCAAAAAACCGAAAAATCCGCTGGAATTAAATGAGATCATTGCCGCATTGATCAATGCGTACGATGACACGAATATGATCGATGCATTTAAGGCGAACAGCCTGTATATCCACGGAGATGAAGCGATTTCCTGGACGCTGGACGGTGAATTCGGCGGCGAGCATAAAGAGGTTAGAATAAAAAACAGAAAGCAGGCGCTTGATATTCTCATCAACTCTTGAATTTCAGAAGTTGATGGGTTATAATATACAAGAAATAAAAACGTGAACGTAGGAGGTTTGATTATGTTAGTATCAGCTACAGAAATGTTAAAAAAAGCAAAAGCAGGTCACTATGCAGTAGGACAGTTCAACATCAACAACCTTGAGTGGACAAAAGCTATTCTGCAGACTGCACAGGAATGCAACTCCCCGGTAATCCTTGGTGTATCCGAAGGTGCCGGAAAATATATGACAGGTTACAAAACTGTTGTAGGAATGGTTAATGGAATGCTGGAAGAGCTGAACATCACTGTTCCGGTTGCTCTGCATCTGGATCACGGCAGCTATGAAGGATGCCTGAAATGCGTAGAAGCAGGTTTCTCTTCTATCATGTTCGACGGTTCTCATTACCCAATCGAAGAGAACGTTGCAAAAACAACTGAACTGGTTAAAATCGTAAAAGAACACGGAATGTCTCTGGAAGCAGAAGTTGGTTCCATCGGTGGTGAAGAAGACGGCGTTATCGGTGCCGGCGAGTGTGCAGATCCGAAGGAATGCAAAATGATCGCAGATCTGGGTGTTGATTTCCTGGCAGCAGGTATCGGTAACATCCACGGAAAATATCCGGCAAACTGGAAAGGTCTGAGCTTCGAAACTCTGGCAGCAGTTCAGGAACTGACAGGAGAACTGCCTCTGGTACTGCACGGTGGTACAGGTATCCCGGCTGATCAGATCAAAAAAGCAATCGACCTGGGCGTATCCAAAATCAATGTAAATACAGAGTGCCAGCTGGCATTTGCTGATGCTACACGTAAATACATCGAAGCTGGAAAAGACCTGGAAGGTAAAGGCTTTGACCCAAGAAAACTTCTGGCTCCGGGAGCAGAAGCAATCAAAGCTACTGTAAAAGAAAAAATGGAACTGTTCGGTTCTGTAAACAAAGCTTGAGAAATCTAATCAAAATTGGTTGGTCAGACCAGCTTTGATATACATGGCAACAAGTAGGCAGTCTGCTTATCAAAAAAGTGGACTGCCTTTTTTGAAGCTAGAGCGTGTCTGAAAAATCATTTTCGCAATCTGCAAGCCCCACTTTGCGGTATATTTTACCCTCATTCGGTTGCCGTAGCCCGCTACGCCGCCCTCATTCGGATAAAATCTCCCACAAAGTGGGACTCGCAGCTCACGAAAAGCCTTTTTCAGACACGCTCTGGCAGTCGATAGGCCATGGCGGAGAACATGGCAGCGGAAAACATGGAGATGGAAATCGGGGTAAGACGGAAAGGATAGGAAAAATGAGTGAGTATGTAAACGTGGTTGAGATTTTCGGAGAAAATGTATTTAACGATGCGGTCATGCAGGCCCGCCTGCCTAAAAAAGTGTACAAAGAACTGAAACAGACGATGGAAGAGGGAAAAGAACTGACGTTGGAGATTGCTGATGTGGTCGCTCATGAGATGAAAGAATGGGCGATTGAAAAAGGCGCTACCCATTACAGTCACTGGTTCCAGCCTCTGACGGGTGTAACTGCAGAAAAGCACGATGCATTTATCACAGCACCGAAAGCAGACGGAAAGGTACTGATGAGCTTTTCAGGAAAAGAGCTGATCAAGGGTGAACCGGATGCATCTTCTTTCCCGTCCGGTGGTCTGCGTGCGACTTTTGAGGCAAGAGGATATACAGCATGGGATTGTACTTCACCGGCGTTTGTGCGCCAGGATGCTGCAGGTGCAACCCTCTGCATCCCAACAGCATTCTGTTCATATACAGGAGAAGCACTGGATCAGAAAACTCCACTGCTTCGCTCCATGGAGGCCATCAACAAAGAAGCCCTTCGTCTGATCCGATTGTTTGGCAATACTACTTCCAAAAAAGTGACCCCATCTGTTGGTGCGGAACAGGAGTATTTCCTGGTAGATGCGGCAAAATTTATGAAGAGAAAAGATCTGATTTATACCGGAAGAACACTGTTCGGCGCGATGCCTCCAAAAGGTCAGGAGCTGGATGATCATTACTTCGGAACCATCCGTCAGAAGATCGCCGGTTACATGAAAGATGTCAACGAAGAGCTGTGGAAACTGGGTGTATCTTCAAAGACCCAGCACAATGAAGTTGCGCCGGCACAGCACGAACTTGCTCCGATCTACGCACCGGCAAACATCGCCGTAGACCACAACCAGATCATCATGCAGACTCTGAAACGTGTGGCAAGAAGACACGGTCTCAAATGCATCCTTCATGAAAAACCATTTGCAGGTGTTAACGGATCCGGAAAACACGACAACTGGTCTCTGGTTACCGATGATGGTATCAATCTGTTAGAGCCGGGAAAAACACCGCATGAGAACGTACAGTTCCTTCTGGTACTGAGCTGTATCCTGAAAGCTGTAGACCGTCATGCAGATCTGCTGCGCGAATCCGCATCCGATGTCGGTAATGATCACCGTCTGGGCGCAAACGAGGCTCCGCCGGCCATCATCTCCATCTATCTGGGAGAACAGCTGGAAGATGTGGTAGAACAGCTGGTAAGCACCGGTACCGCAGACCACAGCTTAAAAGGCGGCCGTCTGATGACCGGTGTGCGTACCCTGCCGGATCTGGCAAAAGATGCTACCGACAGAAACCGTACGTCACCGTTTGCCTTCACAGGTAATAAATTTGAGTTCCGTATGGTAGGTTCTCAGGATTCCGTAGCAGCACCAAACATCGTGCTGAACACCATCGTGGCAGAAGCTTTCCAGGAAGCCTGCGACATTCTGGAAAAAGCAGAAGACTTTGATGTGGCAGTCCATGATCTGATCAAGACAAACTGCGCAGAACATCAGAGAATTATCTTCAACGGAAACGGATACTCCGATGCATGGGTAGAAGAAGCAAAACGCCGCGGTCTGCCGAACATCCGCTCCATGGTAGATGCCATCCCGGCACTGACTACAGAGAAATCCATCGCTATGTTCGAGCACTTCCATGTATTTACAAAGACCGAGCTGGAGTCCCGTACCGAAGTCAAATACGAGACTTACGCGAAAGAAATCAACGTGGAAGCAAGAGCCATGATCGACATTGCCGCAAAACAGATCATCCCTGCCGTGATCAAATACGCAAAGCATCTGGCTGATGCCATTATCTCCATCCAGACCATCCCGGGTATGGACGTGAGCGTGGAGACCGAACTTCTGAAAGAAACCACAAAACTCCTGAGAGAAAGCCAGACAGCCCTCAAGACCCTCCAGGAAAAAACGGAAGCCGCAGCCCTGATCGAAAACAACGAGCGCCAGGCAAGATACTACCACGATGAAGTAAACACCGCCATGGAAGCTCTGCGCAAACCAATCGACCAGCTGGAAATGATCGTAGACAAAGAAATGTGGCCAATGCCATCCTACGGCGACCTGATGTTCGAAGTCTAAACAAAAAATCAAACCAATTATATAAAAATAAATGCCCGCAAGTGGAAAATCCCCTTCCACTTACGGGCATTCTTACGTTGCCAAGCATAGGACAAAAAGGTCCGGTGGACCTTTTTTAGTAGAACATAAAATCTGTCAGTGTATGAAAATGGCAACACTATGAGGATATGAAGCAACCAATCTGCAATATGCAAATTAATCGCCTATTTAAATTTATAGTGTTATGGAAAAACGTGTAACATACGACAACGCCATCCCTCCCAGTTGTCAATACCCAGCCGGAAGAAAGGGAGTCTCCAGGGGCAGAGGACACTTTGGGGGCGGTTAGGGCAAGCTTTGAAATCCGACGCTTACGCAGGCTTTCGCGAGGGTCAGCTGACCCTCGTGAACTATAGCCGAAGTTAGCGGCTAGCTTAAAGTTGCCCTGCCCACGTTTGCTGCCCCTGGAGTCCTGACTACTTGCGTCCACTCTACCAATACAAATCAAAATGCTCCACCAAACCAACTGTTGATATGCAACACAACAAGCTAAAATACATTTCGCAAATTTTACTCATTATCACGCCAGTCATCGAGATCTCGTGCAGGCACAGACTTTGACTCGCTGCTCGTGTAAAAAAGAAGCCCCACAAGACTTCTGATAAAATCAAAAATCTTGTGAAGCTCCCTATAAAATGGAATTTCACCCGATCTTAAACCGGATAAGCCCCATTCTTACTATCCGCTACAGTAGCATCAACCTTAGTCTGCTGAGCCTCTCTATATTTAAAGAAGTCAGTAGCAACCTGTGGGAACAGAGCGTAAGACAGAACATCCTCGTCCTGCTCGGACCACTGTGCCATCTCGCCACGCAGAGTATCCAGTTCGTCCGGGATCAGATCTGCAGGACGGCAGGTGATCGGCTCTTTGTCACCGATACATTTCTTCTGAACCTCTTCGTTGAACGGTTTAACAGTTTTACCATATTCACCGGAGAGAACAGCTTTTGTTTCTTTTGTAACCATTTTATATCTTTCGCCCATCAGCACGTTAAATACAGCCTGTGTACCAACGATCTGAGAAGACGGAGTAACCAGAGGCGGCTCACCCAGGTCTTTTCTTACTCTCGGAACTTCTTCCAGAACATCGTAGAACTTATCTTCTGCATTCTGTTCTTTCAGCTGAGATGTCAGGTTAGACAGCATACCACCCGGTACCTGATACAGCAGAGTTTTGATATTAACACCCAGGTTCTTCGGATTCAGCAGACCGCTGTCCAGAGCCTCGTCACGGATCGGACGGAAGTAGTCAGCGATTTCAGCCAGAAGTTTCTGATCCAGACCTGAATCATATGGAGTACCCTTGAAGGTTTCTACCATAACCTCTGTAGCCGGCTGAGAAGTACCCAGCGCAAATGGAGAGATTGCAGTATCGATCACATCAACACCAGCCTCAACAGCTTTCATATAAGTCATGGAAGCCACACCGGAAGTATAATGTGTATGCAACTGAATCGGGATCTTAACAGTCTCTTTCAAAGCTTTTACCAGTTCTGTTGCTTTATAAGGAAGCAGCAGACCAGCCATATCTTTGATACAGATAGAATCCGCACCCATCTCTTCGATCTCTTTTGCAATGTTTGTCCAGTATTCCAGAGTATAAGCATCGCCCAGTGTGTAAGACAGTGCAACCTGTGCATGACCTTTTTCTTTGTTTGCTGCTTTTACTGCTGTCTGCAGGTTTCTCATATCATTCAGACAGTCAAAGATACGGATGATATCAATACCGTTTGCGATAGATTTCTGTACAAAATATTCTACTACATCATCTGCATATGGACGATATCCCAGGATGTTCTGTCCACGGAACAGCATCTGCAGTTTTGTGTTTTTGAATCCGTCACGGAATTTACGAAGTCTTTCCCATGGATCTTCCTTCAGGAAACGCAGGGAAGCATCAAATGTTGCACCACCCCAGCACTCTACAGAATGATAACCTACTTTATCCATAGTATCTACGATCGGCAGCATCTGCTCTGTTGTCATTCTTGTTGCAATCAGAGACTGATGTGCATCACGCAGAATTGTTTCAGTAATTTTAATTGGTTTTTTAGCAATATCTGTCATAGTCTTATCCTTTCTTTCTATTATACCCGACTGCGGACATGGCAGCCCGCATCGGGATCTGTGGCTTTTGTATTACCGTATTATACTCCGAATACAGCCATGAAAGTTCCGGCCGCTACTGCGGTACCGATAACACCTGCTACGTTAGGTCCCATAGCATGCATCAGAAGGAAATTGGTCGGATCTGCTTCCGCACCGACTTTCTGGGATACACGGGCTGCCATAGGAACGGCAGATACACCGGCAGATCCGATCAGAGGATTGATCTTTCCACCGGACAATTTGCACATGATCTTACCAAAGAGAACACCACCGGCTGTACCAACACAGAATGCAACCAGACCCAGAAGAACGATCTTCAGAGTATCTACGTTCAGGAATGCTTCTGCGCTTGTAGATGCACCTACGGAAGTACCCAGCAGGATAACTACGATGTACATCAGTGCGTTGGAAGCTGTCTCTGTCAGCTGTTTTACAACACCACTCTCTTTGAACAGGTTACCAAGCATCAGCATACCTACCAGAGGAGCAGTTGTAGGAAGGATCATACAAACTACGATTGTGATAACGATCGGGAATAAGATCTTCTCCAGTTTGGATACCGGACGAAGCTGTTCCATCTTGATCTTTCTTTCTTTTTCAGTTGTCAGAAGTTTCATGATTGGCGGCTGAATGATCGGAACCAGGGACATATAAGAATATGCTGCCACGGCGATCGGTCCCATCAGTTCTGTCTGGCCCAGTTTACCTGCCAGGAAGATAGAGGTCGGACCATCGGCTCCACCAATGATAGAGATTGCTGCTGCTGCTTTTCCGTTGAATCCCAGGAAAATAGCCAGGAAGTACGCGCTGTAGATACCCAGCTGTGCTGCAGCACCAAGAATAAAACTCTTCGGGTTGGCGATCAGCGGACCAAAGTCTGTCATCGCACCAACGCCCATGAAGATCAGGGACGGCAGGATACTCCACTCATCCAGGATGAAGAAGTAATGCAGAAGACCACCGGCATGTTCGATACCCATAGCATCTACGTAAGGATCTGCCATAATATCCGGATAGATGTTAACCAGCAGCATACCGAATGCGATCGGCACCAGCAGCAGTGGCTCAAATCCGTGTTTGATTGCCAGATACAGGAATACCAGCGCAACCAGGATCATAACATAGTTGCCCCAATCCAGGTTCATGAACGCAGTCTGTTCCCATAAGTTTGACAATGTATTCATTATACTCATGTTTTTAACCTCCCGTTGTTGAATTCAGCAAGTCGTCGCTGTTTGGGAATTTACATTGTCTGCAAATTCAGTCTTAGTTTAAGGATGCCAGAGTAGCACCAGCTTCAACTGCATCACCAACAGCAACGTCAATGCTTGCAACGGTTCCGTCCTGCGGAGCAACAACCGGGATTTCCATCTTCATTGCTTCCAGGATGATCACTGGATCACCGGCTTTTACAGCCTGTCCAACGCTTGCTTCTACTTTAAATACTTTACCGGCTGCTCCGGCTGTTACTTTTACGGAACCAGCGGAAGCTGCAGGTGCTGCTGCCTTCGGAGCTGCTGCAGGTGCTGCTTTTGGTGCTGCAACAGGAGCTGCTGCAGGTGCGCCGCTTGTCTGTCCTTCTTCAACAGTTACATTGTATACATTGCCATTAACAGTAATAGTATAGTTTTTCATGTGATATTCCTCCTATGCTCAGGCTCTCTGCCATTTACTTCTGTTTACTTTTTTAATGGAACGAACCACAAAGCTGTCTGTGGATGTGTTCTCAGATGCTGCAATTGCTGCGGAAATAACTGCTACCAGTTCCAGATCATCTGTCAGGTCTTCCTCAACAGGTGCAGCCGGTACTGCTGGTGCAGGTGCTGGTGCTGCTTTCGGTGCTGTCTCTTTCTGTCCGATCTTTCCAACATACTTAAATAAGGAAATAACGAAAATCAGGAAGATCAAAACAACGAATACACAGCCGACACCCATAATGGTATTGACAGCGGCACCGTTTAATTTCATTCCGGTAGTTTCAACTTCGGAAATAGTCATATAAGCAGGAACCATCTGGTCATAATCACTGCTGTAATTGAATACAACTTTGATTTCTGCATCACCTTTGTCAAATTTTGCCGGAATATCAACAGTTACCTGTCCTTCTTCACGGTCAATATCTGTTGTCGGGGTTCCCATTTCCTCATATTTACCAAGTTCGTTTTCCTGGTCCATCCATGCTGATACTGCAAGTCTGGTAAATGTGTCTCTGTTTGCAGTCATCTGATTCAGAGTTTCATCATCGAAACCTGCAAGAGATTCTACTGCACTCTTAGATACCTCTGCACAGTTTGTTACCATATCATCGGTAATCTGCTGATAAGCAGCTGTTTCTTCTTTTTTACCGCAGGCAGTCAGAGAAAATGCACAGATTGTAACCAGCATCAGACTGGCAATTTTTTTCCATCTCTGCTTCATTTATGCTCACCTCATTATACTGTTCCGTGTTTTTTGCTTGGACGATCCTCTCTCTTTGTATAAAGCATCTCGAAAGCACCGATCACATATTTTCTTGTATCCTCAGCTTCGATAATAGTATCTACATATCCTCTTCTTGCTGCGGATTCCACGCTGGACTGCAGGGTTGCATATTCAGCAGCTTTCTCATTGATCGTAGCTGCATCAGAATCTGCATACATGATCTTTGCTGCCAGTTTTGCATCCATCATTCCGATCTCAGCGTTTGGCCATGCATAAACCATATCTGCTCCGATAGATTTGCTGTTCATAGCCAGGTAAGCGCTTCCGTAAGCTTTTCCTACGATCACGTTTACTTTCGGTACAGTAGCATCTGCGAATGTATAAGTCAGTTCTGCAACTGCTTTTGCCATGTTTGCCTCAGAGCATTTTGTTGCTTTGAATCCGGTAACGTTTGTCAGTGTCAGAACAGGAATGTTGAAAGCATCACAGAATTTTACAAAATCTGCTGCTTTTCTTGCTCCTCTTGCAGATAATACTGCATCCATGGACTCTGTCAGGTTACCTTCTTCATCATAGATCTCTGTTCTGTTTGCAACAGCACCTACAGTGGAACCGTTCAGCTTGATAAATCCACAAACCATATCTTTTGCATAGTCTGCTTTTACTTCAAAGAATACGTTGTTATCGCTGATCTGGGACAGTGCGATAGACGTATCTCCTGCACAGTTTGCCAGATCTTTGCATACTCTGTTCAGATCATCTGTGCATTCTTCGTAAGACATATCATCTTCGTTGTTTGCAGGAAGCATAGTTACCAGCGCACGGATCTGTGCCAGAACATCTTCTTCGCTTCCTTTGAAATCTACCAGACCTGCTTCTTTTGCCTGATATGCAGCTGTGGAAGTGTCACATTTGGAGATTTCATTTCCTTCGATGGCGTTTGGAGAATTGACAAATAATTTTGCTTTTTTCTCTTCCATCAGAGTAAAGTCTGTCAGTGCCGGAATCATAGCCATTCCGCCTCCACAGGTTCCGAAGATACCTGTGATCTGTGGAATCACACCGCTTGCTTTTGTCTGCTGCATGTAGATCTCACCGAAACCGTTCAGTGCATCGGTTGCTTCCTGCAGACGCATACCTGCGCAATCGATCAGACCGATTACAGGTGCACCTGTCTTCATTGCGAAATCATACAGTCTTGCAATTTTCTTTGCATGCATCTCACCAACAGTTCCGTTCAGTACGGTAGCATCCTGGCTGTATACATACACCAGACTGCCGTCGATCACACCATATCCGGTGATAACACCATCTGACGGGGTTTCTTTTGCAGATAAGTTGAAATCTGTACTTCTTGCAGTAATCTGTCCACCGATTTCAACAAAACTGTTTGCATCAAGCAAAGAGGCTATCCTTGTGCTTGCTGCGCTTTGTGCTGTATTGCTCATACTTCAGCCCTCCATTTTTATAAAAAATTTAAGTGAAAACAAAATTTCAGCCGATTATAATTCTACTATTTTTTGTTTTTTTTTTCAATAACTTTTTGACAAAAGCCTTCAGAAAAACTTAATAAAGGTACAAATGTTTCGGAATTCCGTTTTCGTAGATTATTTCTGTCTCACCATGGATCAACGGTTTTAAATATTCCATCATCTTTTCTGTCACATCATTTCCTGCCTCATTAATATAATCGTCCGGGACTTTTTTCTCCTGGTTAGACACTTCACAGACGGGAACTGCAGTATAGCGTACCTGATATGGATGACTGCCGAGTCTCTCCACAGAAGCCATCAGTCCGCTTTTTCCCTGCAACGCACAGCGGCAGGCTGTCATACCTAGCATCTTCGACTCCTGGATATCTGTTTTACTCGCAATATGGGAGGCGCATCGCTGCATCAGATTCAGTTCGATGGATCTTACTTTGCAGCCAATCTCTCTTCTCACAATGTCTTCCAATACTCTGGCACTTCCTGCGATATAACTGTGTCCAAAATTATCCACGGCCCCGCTTTGTACCTGCTCGGAGATATAAACACCATTTTTATCCTTGATTCCTTCACTGATCGCTACCAGTACGCTGTCCTGCTGTTCCAGTTTTTTCTTCACATCGTCAAGAAAACTTTCCACTGAAAAAGCCGGCTCACAAAGATAAATCAGGCTCGGACCCGCTGCACCGTTATTTCTTGCCAGTGCAGATGCTGCTGTCAGCCATCCTGCATTTCTTCCCATTACTTCCACGATGGTAACAGCCTTGGTATCGTATACATGACAGTCTCTTTCAAGTTCTGAAAATGTAGTTGCTATATATTTTGCTGCAGAACCAAATCCCGGGCAGTGATCCGTTCCCACCAGATCGTTATCGATGGTTTTCGGTGCTCCCATAACATGAATATCTTCAATTTTGTGTTCTTTACAGTATGCCGCCAGTTTATCTACTGTATCCATGGAATCATTTCCACCTGCATAAATAAAATACATAATTTCATGTTTGCGGAAAATCCGGATGATTTCCTGAAACTGGCTGTCGTCTTCTGCCGGATTTTTCAGTTTTACCCTGCAGGAACCCAGTGCTGCTGCCGGTGTCTGACAAAGAATCTCCAGTTCATCCTCACCGGGTACTTTCTCGCTCAGATTAACAAACCGTTCTTCCAGAACACCTTTGATGCCGTTTACCGCACCGTAGATCGTATCAACCTGATCGGATGCATGCGCTTCCATGATCACTCCTGCGATCGTCGCATTGATTGCTGATGTGGGTCCTCCGGACTGTGCTACTAAAAGATTTCTCATTGATTTCCTCCTTAAGAATGCATAAAGAAAGGGATGTTCTTTGTGTCATCGCAACATCCCCTTTTTTTCTTACCTGTGATTTTCTGCTGAAAACCTCATGGTCAGTCTGTACTCATAGATTTTATCCTACCTTCTCAAACTGACTATTATATAGATTAGCATAAAATCCGTTCATTGCCAAGAGTTCTTCATGATTTCCCTGTTCTATTATATCTCCGTCTTTCATCACAAGGATCACATCTGCATCTTTAATTGTCGATAACCGGTGAGCGATCACAAAACTGGTTCGTCCTTTCATCAGGTTATCCATTGCTTTCTGAATCCTCTCTTCGGTTCTGGTGTCTACCGAAGAAGTTGCTTCATCAAGGATCAGCAGCCGGTTATCTGCAAGAATCGCTCTCGCGATCGTCAGAAGCTGCTTTTGTCCCTGTGATACATTGCTGGCTTCTTCATTTAACACGGTGTTGTATCCTTCCGGCAGTGTCTGGATAAACCGGTGTGCGTGTGCTGCTTTCGCCGCTGCGATCACTTCTTCGTCGGTGGCATCCAGTCTTCCGTAACGAATGTTTTCCATGATCGTACCGTTAAACAGCCAGGTGTCCTGCAGCACCATACCGAAACACTCTCTCAGATTTCTCCGGTCAAATTCCCTGATATCGTGTCCGTCGATCAGTATCCTTCCACTGTTGACATCATAGAAACGCATCAGCAGTTTCACCAGCGTGGTTTTTCCGGCACCGGTCGGTCCAACGATGGCGATTTTCTGTCCCGGCTGTACCTGTTCAGAAAAATCTTTGATAATGATCTGATCAGGCCGGTAGCCAAAGCTTACATGTTCAAAGGTTATGTGTCCTTCCACACCCTTTTCCAGTGTCACCGGATGTTCCACCGTCTGTTCTTCTTCCTCTTCTTCCAGGAATTCAAAGACACGCTCGGAAGCTGCGGCTGCGGACTGCATCATGTTGGTAACCTGTGCGATCTGCTGTACCGGCTGGGTAAAGTTTCGGATGTACTGGAAAAAAGACTGAATATCACCGACTTCAATAGCTCCTTTGATAGTCATAAAGCCACCGAGAAGAGCTACCATTACGTATCCGATATTACCTACAAACTGCATGATCGGCATCATCATGCCGGAGAAAAACTGTGATTTCCAGCCGGATTCATATAACTTTTTATTCGTCTCCTCGAAAGTGGCCATCACAGCATCTTCCTTATTAAACGCTTTTACAATATTTTGTCCGGCATAGACTTCTTCCACCTGCCCATTCACATCACCCAGATATTTCTGTTGCTGCCGGAAGTATTTTTGTGACCGTTTCATCACCTTGCTGATAATAAACATCGAGCAGGGCAGAATCAGCAGTGCACATAAAGTCATCCATACATTAATGCTAAGCATCATGATAAATACACCAATCAACGTTGTAACGGAAGTAATCAGCTGTGTAATACTCTGATTCAACCCCTGCTGCAGGGTATCCACATCGTTGGTAATTCTGGAGAGCACCTCGCCGTATGTCCGGCTTTCATAATATTTCATCGGCAGTCTGTTCATTTTTCCGGAAATATCTTTCCGCAGAGAATAACTGACATCGTTGGAGATTCCCGTCATGATAAATCCCTGCACAAAGGAAAAGGCTGCACTGCACAGATACAGTCCCAGTGTCCACAACAGAATCTTTCCGATTTTATCAAAATCAATCCCTCCGGTTCCGTTGACCTTTGCCACCAGACCGTTAAACAGTTCCGTGGTCGCTTTACCAAGAATCTTTGGTCCCACAATATTAAATACCGTACCGACAATGGCGAAAATCATCATGCCAATCAGACGAATCTTATACTTACTCATATAACGCAGCAATTTTTTTACTGCTCCGGAGAAATCCTTTGCCTTTTCTCCGTTCATTCTTCCCCGTCCCATAGGTCCCCGGGAGGGACGTCTGCTATTTTCACTCATAATCCAGTTCCTCCTGTGACAGCTGTGAACGTGCAATCTGCTGATATACCTCGCAGGACTGCAGAAGTTCTTTGTGTGTTCCCATACCGACAACTTTACCCTCATCCAGTACCAGAATCCGGTCAGCATGAAGAATCGTGCTGATACGCTGTGCAACGATCAGGGTTGTGGCTTCTTCGGTTTCTTCTTTTAATGCTTTTCGAAGTGCCGCATCTGTCTTAAAGTCCAACGCAGAAAAACTGTCATCAAAAATATAGATTTCCGGCTGTTTTGCAATGGCTCTTGCAATCGACAGCCTCTGTTTCTGACCACCGGACACATTGCTTCCTCCCTGTGCGATCGGGCTTTCCATACCTTCTTCTTTCTGCTCGATAAACTCTGTTGCCTGAGCAATGGCTGCTGCCTTCTCCAGTTCTTCTCTGGTCGCATTCTCTCTTCCATAACGAAGATTAGAATCGATGGTGCCGGAAAACAGCACACCTTTTTGCGGTACGTAACCGATCCGTTCCCGCAGATCTCCCAGTTTCATCTGCCGGATATCCACGCCGTCCACCCGGACACTTCCTTTGGTCACATCAAAGAAACGCGGAATCAGATTCACCAGAGTACTTTTACCACTTCCGGTACTTCCGATAAAGGCAACGGTTTCTCCTTTCCTTGCTTCAAAGGTAATATCGGACAGCACTTCTTCTTCCGCTCCCGGATAAGCAAAGCTTACATGGTCGAAGACTACCGTTCCTTTCTCCTTTTCTTCCGGTTTTACACAGTTTTCAGGATCTTCAATAGAAAGTGGTATATCCAGGACTTCCAGGATACGATTGGCAGCCACACCTGCACGGGGCAGCATAATAGACATCATCGTGATCATCAAGAACGACATGATAATCTGCATCGCATACTGGATAAATGCCATCATATCACCCACCTGCATATTACCGGCATCGATACTGTGTGCACCGGTATAAATAATCAGTACACTGATCCCGTTCATGATCAGCATCATCAGCGGCATCATAAAAGTCATCGTACGATTGACAAACAGGTTGGTCTTCGTCAGTCTCTGATTTGCTTCTTCGAACCGTTCCTCTTCATGTTTTTCCCGGCTGAACGCACGGATCACCGGAATACCGGTCAAGATCTCACGGCTGACCAGATTCAGACGGTCGATCAGATCCTGCAGCTTTTTAAACTTCGGCATAGCAACTCCGAAGAGGACTGCCACCAGAATCAGGATTGCTGCTACTGCGATGCCCAGGATCCATGTCATTGATGCATCTGTGTGCAACACTTTCAGAACACCGCCAATACCAAGGATCGGCGCATATAAAACGATACGGAACAACATGGTATATACCATCTGTACCTGCTGGATATCATTTGTACTTCTGGTGATCAAAGATGCAGTGGAAAAGTTATCCATCTCCTTACTTGAAAAAGATAATACCTTTCTATACACCTTATTTCTCAGATCATGACCAAGTTTCGCCGCAATCCTGCTGGAAAAGAACGTTACACAGACAGAAGCGATCATGATCAGTGCTGCCAGAAGCAACATCTTAATTCCGGACCACAGCACATACTGCATCTGAATCTTGTCCAGATCTTCGCCCATTTCCTGATACTCATTTTTCAGATACCGGATGGCTCCCTGGGTTACGATAGATTCCGGCATACCATCCAGTTTTTCTGTCATTTGTTCCATTATCTGCCTTCTCGCCTCTTCCGGAAGCTGTGCGATTGCCTTCGGCACATCCGCACCGTTCGGAAGCTGCATCTTCTCTGCCAGAGCATTCTGTATATCTGGCTGCTGCAGACTGCTTACTGCCAGCATCGACTTTCCGAATATAGTATTCAGAGAATCTCTTTCTTCTTCTTTCAGTTTTTTATGGGTATATAACCCATCTTTCAACGTATAATATTCTTTGACCTCTTGCTGCTGATCACTGTCCATGAATAAAAACAGCTGATCCATGGAGCTTTCCCGGATCTGATCCGGCACACTGTCCGGAATACCACCCTGCTGTACACCCACATTGATAATATCCGAAGTGTACGATGGCAACGCCAGATCACAGAATGCCTGTCCGAACAGCAGTGCAAAAATCAGTACGATATAACGATAAGAACCTTTCAGTTCCCTAAACATTCGTAACATACCTATTCTTCTCCTTCTTTAAAATATCCGTAACTGTTCGCTATATTCACAGTTACAGGTAATCCTTAATCTCAGTACTTCCCGGCATTTTTTCCATATTCTCCTGCATCTGAAGGATCTGTTTTTTCAGATGATCTACCTCTTCCGGAGTCATTCCCTGAAGCATCACACTACCCACTTCTTTTCGGATCTTTTCCACTTCCCGGTGAATTTCTTTTCCGGAATCCGTCAGGTAGATCCTCTGGATCCGCTTATCCTTCGCATCAGCCACCCGGTAAATCAGATCTGCTTTTTCCATTCGCTGCAGGGACACCGTCACCGTAGACGGTTTGATACACAGACGGCTGCAGATTTCTCTCTGACTGAGCCCCTCCTGCTGATAAAGAATATTCAGCATCGGCATCTGCCCCGGATGCAGATTCACATGAGAAAGCTGATGAAATATCTTTGCCGCATACACATGGAGCAATTTTATCATCAGAAAATCTACGGAATGTTCTTTTTCACTCATTCGATTTCTTCCTTTCTTATTAGTTAGTCAGCTAATATTTCGTCGACTAACTAATAATATCACTTATTTTGCCGGATGCAAGAGTTTTTATACTTTTTTCATAATTTTTCTGAAAATAAAAGAAAAACTCCTGAAACAGATGACCACACACCGTGTGTTTCTGTTTCAGGAGTTTCCTGTCTTTATTTCTGTTACTGATTCAGATTATGTGCTTTCTCATAAGCTGTGATCAGTTTCAGATTTTCAATTTCAATTGCATTCAGATATGAATTATCAAACTGATCTGCTGATACACTTGGCGTATACCAGCTTTTGGATGCAAAATAATCTGCCAGATCATCTGACTTGAAAATTCTTCCGTGACGGGCATAAATCTCGTTTCTTGCGATACGCATCTGCCACTCGGAAAGACCAGTCAGATCTGTGTTGGTAAGATAACGGGTACTGCTGTCCGGTATCACATAATCACTGTTTCCGGTATCACTTGCAGTTTCTGCATCATTGACTTCCGCTTCCTCATGCTGTTCCTGAACCGCAGCCTCCTGAGTCGGTTCCGGCGTGACCTGCTGTGTCGGTGCTGCAGTCGTTTCTGCTTCCTGCGCCGGTGATGTTTCCTGGGTTGGCTCCGGTGTGGCTGTCACTTCGGGGGTTACCGTCTCCGGTTCTTTCACTGTTTCATCCGCAACTGACGCATCCGCACTCTCTTCTGTATCTTTTTCATCTCTGTCCTGAATCTTCTGCATATCTTCTTTCATCTGTTCATTCAGCTGCGGCACTTTTTTCGTATCTCCGTTTCCTGCACCTACCAGCTTTACAACACCAAATACGATAGCTACCACCAGAACAACGATAATAATTCCAAGAATAGCAAAAGTGATCTTCTCTTTTTTTTCTTCTCTTTCCCACTCTTCCTCATCATCGTCTTCATCGTCTTCCGGATGTTGCTCCATCTGATAACCATATCCCATTCCTTCTGTCATACGATTATCATATTCAGGTTCCGGCTTTTTCTTTTTGATGCGGGGCACTTTCTCTTCCTGTTTTTTATAAGAATCCTCATTTGCAGTCTCCTGCATCGGTTTCTCTTCTACCGGATGTCCACATGCCCCACAGAAACGATCCCCGTCCTCCAGACGGTTTCCACAATATTTACAAAACATACTGTTTCCTCCATAATCTGTGTTGCTGTTTTCTCTTCTTACAGCATTCTGTCGTATGGAAAAATTATATAACGAACTTTCCGAAAACACAACAGGCAAAAACTGTCTATCTTCTTACATTTTCCATACATTTTTGTCTGTGGTGGAAATTGCTACGGCACCGGCCTTCAGTGCAGCCACAATATCTTCTTTTTCACTGATAAGTCCGCCAGCGATTACCTGACATCTTACACTCTTTTTTATTCTTTCGATTACTCGCGGCATCAGCCCAGGAAGAATCTCGATCACATCCGGACGATACCCTGCTGTCTGTTTCTGAATATTATCATATGCCATGGAATCAATTACAAAAAAACGAAGCACAGTGAACATCCCCAGTTCTTTTGCACACTTTATAAGAGCTGGTTTCGTGGTAATGATACCATCGGCACGGGTATATGTCTTCAAAAATTCCACTGCTGCATCTTTTCCGCTTAATCCCTGAATCAGATCAATATGTACCACAGCGATTTTTCCCTGATCTTTGATCCTTTTTACGATCTCACCGATCGTACATACCGTTCCATATAGAACAAATACCATACCTACATCCATATTCAGGCACTCTTCCAGTCCTTTTTCGTCTTTTACTGCCGCAATCACCGGACAGTCTTCCAGTTCTTCCATTATTTTTCTCATATTTCTTCCTTCCTGTCAGGCACAGTAAGCTGCCCCTATCTGTTCCAGACACCAGTAATAATCTCTCACATCCACCTGTTCACCTGCATATATCGGATATTCCTGCAGCAGCTCCTTGCCAAGAAAATACTGCGCCACTCCAATCTGTTGTCCCTTTCGGACCGGAGCTTCCAGCTGTGGCGGCAATTGATAGTGAACTGTGATCTGTTCATCTTTCCGTAACAGCAAAGACAGATGCATCTGTTCTACATCGGATCCGTATTCCAGACTGGTCGTTGCCACTTCATCGATGGTCGTCCCCTGTTGCCGGCCATTCAGCACTGCGATCCGACCAAGATCTTTCTGTTCAAACACATCCCGATATTCATAATTAGTCAGCCCATATGTCATGAGTTTTCTGGTATCTTCCCACTTATATCCACGGTTATTCGGCCATCCGCATGCAAGCAGCGATACAATCAAAGTTTTTCCCTCCCATTGTAAAGCACCCACATAACAATATCCTGCATTTCCTGTAAATCCGGTTTTTCCCGTCAATGCTCCATCCATCATTCCAAGAAACGCATTATGATTGGTGCATTGATAAATCTGCGTCTTACTATAATTCCAGAATGTATAGGCAGGCATCTGCGTAATTGCAAGAAATTCCGCTTTTTTCGGAGACTCCATGATGCAGTATCGAAGAATTCTTGCCAGATCTTTTGCCGTTGTACTGTGGATCCCATTTTTATTCTCGGCATCCAGACCGTTCGGTGTAATAAAATATGTATCATCGCAGCCGAGTTCTCTTGCTTTCAGATTCATTTTTTCTGCAAATCCTTCTACTGATCCACCCACCTGCTCTGCAATCATTACAGCAGCATCATTATCTGAATTCAGCATCAGCGCATACAAAAGATCCTGCAGGTAAAACTGTTCTCCTGTTTTTGCACCCATATGTACTTTCGGCTGACTCGCTGCGTAGGCAGATACTGTAACCAGATCATCCATCCGTCCGTCTTCCAGTGCAAGAATACAGGTCATAATCTTTGTAGTACTTGCCATCGGAAGTTTCTGTTCACTGTTTTTAGAATACAAAACACGCCCGGAGTCTGCATCCATCAGACATGCCGAACGCGCATAAAGTTCTGATTCACTCAGCTGCATGCCATATCCTGTCATCGGTGTTCCCACCAGTGTCATCAGCAGCAGCAACAATCCCAGCTTTATTTTTCCCATATAGTATCCTCCCGTTTTTTATCACAGTTTTCCAAAGATACTATATGCATTTTTCTTTCTTTTAGAACCGTTTTTTTCTTTGTTACAGATCCAGCTGCAGCTGAATCTCTTCTTCCGCCTCTGCCTTAAAATCTTCCATTTTCACCGGACTGATCGTTGGCAGATCCTCTGTCGACTGTACTCCAAAATTCCTCAAAAATTCTTCCGTTGTCCCAAAAAGAATAGGACGTCCCGGGGCATCCAGTCGTCCAAGTTCCTGAACCAGATTATATTCCACCAGCTTATTGATCGCATGGTCACATTTTACACCACGGATTTTTTCAATTTCCTGTTTCGTTACCGGTTGTTTATATGCGATAATTGAAAGTGTCTCCAGCATTACATCCGTCAGTACTGCTTTCTTTGGCTGCAATGCAATCTCCACCAGATATTCATAATACTCCTGTTTGGTACACAGCTGAAATGCTCCATCCAACTCCAGGATCTTGATTCCACGGTCTCTGGCATTATATTTCAGCATCATATTCCGGATAATTTTTTCCGTTGTAGTTTTATCCTGTCCGATTGCTTTCGCGATTCTTCCGGTTTCCACCGAATCGCCTGCGGAAAATAAAATCGCCTCAATCGCTGCTTCCAGTTTCTCCATCTGCCTGCTGCTCCTCGTATATTAAAGATGTAATCTGAATATCATCAAATAAATGTTCCTGCTCTATGGTAATCACGCCGGTTTTCATCAATTCCAGGATAGCAAGAAAAGTAACGATCACCTGGATCTTACCGGACTGTCGTTCCAGAAGCCCACGGAAAGAAAAATAATGATGTGTTCCGGCATATAATTCCAGATCACTCATTTTGTCTTCCAGACTAACTTCTTCTTTCTCAATCTTGCCAAATTTGCTTCGAATCGGATCTACCTTGTTTTCCTGACGTTTAATGATAGAATTGAAGATATTCTGAAGCTTGGCCAGTGTCAGATCTCCGATCAGTTCCCGGATATCCACCGGTGGCTGATAATCCAGTACTTCTTTTGGCATACTCTCCGCCCGATATACACAGCGGGAAGCATCTGCCATACGATCTCTTAACTCATAGGACATGTATTTAAACATCTTATATTCCAGCAGCTGCTGCACCAGTTCTTCACGGGGATCCTTTTCTTCTCCTTCTTCAGTTACTTCTTTGGGAAGAAGCATTTTACACTTGATATCCAGAAGAGTTGCTGCCATGACCATAAACTCACTCATGATATTCAGGTTTTCTTCCTGCATCTGCCGGATATATTCCATATACTGTTCTGTGATCTCCACGATCGGGATATCATATATATCGATCTTATTCTTTTCGATGAGATGCAAAAGCAGATCCAACGGACCCTCAAATGCTTCCAGTTTTACCGGTATTCCCATGTTTCTTCCTCTTTTTTCTTCTCACTCTATACCTGAATTTTTATTTTACAGGCATTTTCTCATTTTGTAAAGCAGAGATTCGAACGATAGTCAGTTCTCTGGGGTTATGGATTCTTACCGGGATCGTATGTTCTCCCAGACCTGCACTGACAATAACTGCACATCCGTTTTTCTGATGCATCCCTCCACATTCACCCGGAAAGATCCGAAAATCAGGTGCGATTGCTCCCCGCTTTTTCCCAAGCATCATAACTCCTCCGTGATAATGCCCGGAAAATGTCATCGATGCTCCCCAGGAAAGATACTCTTTTTTATAGCGTGGATTATGTGCCAGAAGAATCGTCAGCCGATCCGTATCCGGAGTTCCAAAGTGCTTCTTCAGCTCTTTTATCATACCATCCTTTCGAAATCCCTTATCATAAAACTGCTCCTCCGGTTCAAGGCCATAGACAGTGATCGGTATTCCTTTTTTTTCCAGCTGTACTTTTTGATTACGCAACCGTATCAGCGGCAGCTCTTTCAGCGCTGCCTCATAGTTTTTCCCGATCTCCCCGTAAATCTCCGGATGTTCTGAAATACGTTGTTCATGATTCCCACTGGCATAAAATACCGGATAATTCTCAGACAACCTTTTCAGAAATGCAAACGCTTTCGATGTGTCACATCCTTTTTTACCCACTATCACATCACCACCAACCAACACCAGATCCGGCTCCTGTTCCTTGAGAAGATGAAAAATCCTCTCCCCATCCTCACCCGTAACCTGATCATGAAGGTCCGTCAGAAAAGCAATCGTCAGTTCCTGTTTTCCTTTGATACAGGATGATGGGAGCTGATACTCCCGCACTATCGTTTTCTTCATTTTTTATTCCTCATCGGGGTAATTATTGTTTCGTTTCTCACCTGGTACATCGTCTTCAAATAACTGCACCAGAGATTTGTTGCCCGTACTAAAAAATCCCCGGTCTAAAACTTTCGTTTTACACCGGGGTGTTGTTGACTTTTCTCGTCGGCCGGATGCCACAAAAATTATTTTGCGTAATCTACAACACGACTTTCACGGATTACACTGACTTTGATCTGTCCAGGATATTCCAGTTCAGCTTCAATCTGCTTGGAAATATCTCTTGCCAGCAATACCATGTCAGAATCGTTGACATGATCTGGCAATACCATAATTCGAACCTCACGGCCTGCCTGAATCGCATAGGATTTGTCTACTCCCTTGAAGGAGTTTGTAATATCTTCTAACTGTTTCAATCTGTTGGTATATGTTTCCAATGTCTCTCTTCTCGCACCCGGGCGGGCAGCTGAGATTGCATCTGCAGCCTGTACAATTCCGGCAATCAATGATTCCGGCTCTACATCACCGTGGTGAGCTTCTACTGCATTGATGACAATTGGGGATTCTTTATACTTTCTACATAAGTCAACACCGATCTGAATATGGGATCCTTCCACTTCATGATCGATGGATTTTCCTATATCATGTAATAAGCCGGCACGTTTTGCCAGACGGATGTCCGTACCGACTTCTGCCGCCAGAAGGCCTGACAGCTGTGCAACTTCGATGGAATGCTTTAATGCGTTCTGTCCATAACTGGAACGGAATTTCATACGTCCAAGAAGACGAATCAGTTCCGGATGGATACCGTGAACACCTACTTCCAGAGCAGCGTTCTCCCCCTCTTCCCGAATCATGGTTTCTACTTCTTTCTGTGCTTTCTCCACCATTTCTTCAATACGAGCCGGATGAATACGACCATCCACAATCAGTTTTTCAAGAGCAATTCTTGCCACTTCACGGCGGATTGGATCAAATCCTGATAAAACAACAGCCTCCGGTGTATCGTCAATGATCAGATCTACACCGGTCAGTGTTTCCAGTGTACGGATATTTCTTCCTTCACGACCGATGATTCTTCCTTTCATCTCATCGCTTGGAAGCTGTACAACGGAGATGGTAGATTCTGCCACATGGTCAACCGCACATTTCTGAATGGCTGTTACCACATATTCTTTTGCTTTCTTTGCAGCATCTTCTTTTGCTTTGCTTTCCAGTTCTTTGTAAAGTTTTGCAGTATCAATTTTTACTTCATCTTCAACAGATTTTAAAAGATAATCCTTTGCCTGTTCGGAGGTCAGTCCTGAGATTCTCTCAAGTTCCTGTACTCCCTGGTCATGTAATTCGTCAACCTTTTTCTCTTTCTTCTTTAACTCTGTCTCTTTTGCTGAATACTCTGCTTCCCGTCTTTCCAGCGCATTCGCCTTACGATCCACAGATTCTTCTTTTGTCAGCACACGCTTTTCATACTTTTGCAGTTCGCTGCGTCTCTCTCTGGTCTCTTTTTCCAGTTCATTCTTGGTTTTCAGAGATTCTTCTTTGGCTTCCAGAAGAGCTTCGCGTTTCTTAGTTTCCGCCGTTTTCAGGGCTTCATCTATGATGTTTCTTGCTTTTTCTTCCGCAGTGCCAATCTTTTCTGCATCCTGCTTTACTTTCTTGGCAACGGCAAGTTTGCAAGCCACAGGAACCGCTATTACCAGCGCAATGACTACAGCAATAATTGGAATTAATATATTGATTCCGTTTGCCATAGGAGCACCTCCTTATTTAGTTTTCATTGTACGTTTACAACAGTATAATTCTATAATGATTTCACAAATTTGTCAACGGATTACCTGTTTTTTTGTAGATATAGTTACCGTTCATATTACTGTTCACTGATAATATCCCACAAGGTGTTTTTGTGAGCGAAAGACACAGTTACACCTCCTATTCCCTCTGTGAAAAATATTCCCGGAACACCGACTGAATCTCTGAAGAAGAAAAACCTTTCCTCATCAAATACCCATAATGTCGTCTTTTTTCTTTTTCATCTGCCTCTTTCGGATGTTTGCACCGTTTTTCCAGAAGCTGACGAATCATGTCAGTTTCATCCACACATCCTTCTTCGTCGTCCAGTGCTTCCTGTCTTCGTTGGATCATCTCCCGCGGAATCCCCTTTCGTTCCAGTTCAAACTGCATCTGGCGTCTGCTTTTCCTGCCCTGATAGGCAGACAGATATCTTGCTACGTACCGTTCATCATCAAGATAATGGTACGAACGTACATAATCCATGGCAATTTTTACCGCCTGCGGTGTATATTCGCCCTTCATTAGTTTCTTTTCCAGTTCTGCTTCCGTGTAATCCATCCGTGTCAACAGATGCATCGCCCTTAATTTTGCCCTTTTCACCAGAATTTCCCTGAAGATTTCCTGGAAAATTTCTGCTGATAGTTCACCATTTTCTTTCAATCGATAACGGGAAAGCTCGCCCTTATATAACATAAAGGCGAGCTGTTCATCTGTCACAACACGATACTTTGTTTTTGTTACAGGGACAATCTCTACGATTCTCATACTTCATCATCTGATGCATCTGTCAGAACATCCTTTGCTTTATCCACATCTTTTTCTGCATCCTGTGGACCATCTTCTCCAAGTCCGTAATGGGCTCTTACCTGACGTTCGATTTCTTCCGCAATCTCCGGATTCTCTCTCAGGAATATCTTTGCATTCTCTCTTCCCTGACCGATCTTGCCATCATTGTAGGCAAACCATGCACCACTTTTCTGGATAATTCCCAGATTTACAGCCAGATCCAGAATATCACTTTCTTTGGAAATTCCTTTTCCGAACATGATATCAAATTCTGCCTCTTTAAACGGGGGCGCCACTTTGTTCTTTACGACTTTCACACGGGTACGGTTACCGATCACCTCTCCACCCTGTTTGATAGTTTCTGTTCTTCTCACATCCATACGTACAGACGCGTAGAACTTCAGCGCACGTCCACCGGTAGTTGTCTCCGGATTACCAAACATTACACCGATTTTTTCACGCAACTGATTGATAAAGATTACAATACAGTTAGACTTGCTTACCACACCAGTCAGTTTTCTCAGTGCCTGAGACATCAGTCGCGCCTGCAGACCCATATGAGAATCTCCCATATCGCCCTCGATTTCAGCCTTTGGCACCAGAGCTGCTACAGAGTCTACAATGATAATATCCATCGCACCGGAACGCACCATTGTCTCAGTGATCTCCAGAGCCTGCTCACCGTTATCCGGCTGTGAGATATACAGTTCATCAATATCTACTCCGATATTTTTTGCATATGCCGGATCCAGTGCATGCTCTGCATCCACAAATCCGGCAATCCCGCCACGTTTCTGTACCTCTGCTACCATATGTAACGCTACTGTTGTCTTACCACTGGACTCCGGTCCGTAGATCTCGATGATTCGTCCCCGCGGAACGCCACCAAGTCCAAGTGCAATGTCCAGACTCAGAGATCCGGTAGGTACAGTCTGCACATTCATGTTCTTACCGGAATCTCCCAGTTTCATTACAGATCCTTTTCCAAACTGTTTTTCAATCTGTCCCAAAGCCGCATCAAGGGCTTTTAATTTATCTTCTTTTGCCATAATGTCTCCTTTTTTCCATATACGAACTTATGTTCGTTCCACTGTTTACATACTATTACAAATTAGTTTTGTTGTCAACTGCTATTTTTGTTTTTAAAAATTTTCTGAGAATTTCGGCGATCTGCCGGATGAATAAAAAAAGATCGGGAATGTGTCCTGCCACGTTCTTGCGGATCGTTTTACCTTTGCATGGGAACAAGCTTCCTCTAAAGTAAGAAAGCAGGTAACTATTCAGCAGTTAGTATCCCGCGAGGCGTTTTGGCATGTTTTTTGCCAAACTCCCATCACTGAAGGTGATTTTAAATGCGTTTTGGCTCGTAACTGTGAAAGACTGAACAGTTACGAAAACAGGATATTTCACCGGCGGAAGCTCCGCCGGTGTTTCCTGTATTGTATTTTTCTTTTGTTTCGGAATATCGGATGTTTTTCACATTTTCTCTGCCTGTGTCAGAGTATCCCGATAAATTCTAATAACCTGCCAGCCAGGTGTACATCTCTTCATACTGCTTTGCAGAATTGTTCCAGGAATAATCCTGTGCCATGCCACGATCGACGATCTTGTTCCATTCGCGTTTTCGGTCATAGTATACCCGTTCAGCATAGCGGATCGTATTTAACATCTCATGGGCATTATAGTTTGTAAAACTGAATCCGGTTCCGGTTCCTTCAAACTCATTGTACGGCTGTACAGTATCTTTCAGACCACCGGTCTCTCTTACGATCGGCACAGTGCCATAACGAAGGCTCATCAGCTGGCTCAGACCACATGGTTCAAACAAAGACGGCATCAGGAATGCATCTGCCGCCGCATAGATCTTATGTGACATTGCTTCTGAATAATAGATATTTGCTGAAACCTTTTTGTCATACTTCCAAGCAAAATGCCGGAACATATTTTCATATTTTTCTTCTCCGGTTCCGAGAACCACCAGCTGGATGGCATCCTGGCACAGTTCGTCCATCATATAGGCAATCAGATCAAAACCTTTCTGATCTGTCAGGCGCGATACCACACCAAGCATCATAGCCTTCGGATTCACTTCCAGTCCCAGTTCTTCCTGAAGAGCTGTCTTATTTTTCACTTTTTCTTTTCGGAATGTCTTTGCATTATAATTCATTGCGATCATGGCATCCGTTTCCGGATTATATTCGGCATAATCGATTCCGTTTACGATACCACGCAGGCTGTTGCTTCTCGCCTGCATCAGTCCATCCAGACCTTCCCCATAGAATGGTGTTTTGATCTCTTCCGCATAAGTGTTACTTACAGTCGTGATGGCATCTGCATATACCAGACCGCCTTTCAGATAATTGGCATCTTTATTCGCCTCCAGTTTGTCTGGTGTGAAGAAGTAATCAGACAGACCGGTTATACTTTTTACAGTCTTAATATCCCATACTCCCTGGAATTTCAGGTTGTGGATAGTCATAACTGATTTGATACCACGGTAGAAATCACTTCCCTGGAAACGTTCTTTCAGATATACCGGGATCAGTCCGGTCTGCCAGTCGTGACAGTGGATGATGTCCGGTCTGAAATCGATCACCGGAAGAATCGACAATGCCGCTTTGGAAAAAAATGCGAATTTTTCCAGATCTCCCGGCATACCATAATATGGCTTGTCCCCACTGAAATGTTCTTCATTATCGATAAAATAGAATTTGATCCCTTCATATTCCATCTCGAAGATTCCTACATACTGCTGTCTCCAGTTCAGATCCATATAAAAATTAGTTATGTAATGAAGCCGATCTTTAAATTCCTGTTTCATACAGGCGTATTTTGGAATAACAACTCTTACATCGAAATATTCTTTTGGAAAACATTTAGGTAAAGAACCTACAACATCCGCAAGCCCTCCGGTCTTGATAAACGGTACTGCTTCCGATGCAACATATAATACCTTTTTCATGCGAATAACCTCCTGTTTTTCCTAATAACAACATCTGTTTTATATTATATCGCATTTTTACCAAACAGAAAAGGGGTTATGCCTGTTTTTTTATGCATTTTTCATCTCATTCTATCAATGGAGTGTACCATGTTCATATTCCAGCCGGATTTTGTCAGCAATCAAAGCTATAAACTCTGAATTCGTCGGTTTTCCCTTTCCATTGCTTACTGTATAACCGAAAAGTGCATCGATCGTATCCATCTTTCCGCGGCTCCATGCCACCTCGATGGCATGACGGATCGCTCGCTCCACACGGCTCGGTGTAGTCTGATGTTTCTTGGCAATGGTGGGATACAGGATCTTGGTAATAGAATTGAGCATCTCCATATCTTCCACCGACATCATGATCGCATCCCGCAGATACTGATATCCTTTGATATGCGCCGGCACACCGATTTCATGAATAATATCGGTAACATCAATCTGCAGATTTTTCTCCGATATTTCTCCCGCTCTCCCCAAATTGCCCGTTCCCCGGTTCTCTCTGCGAATTCCTTTTCCAAACTTGCGGAACTGTTTGATCCGGTTTAGCACCATGTCGTTATCAAAAGGTTTCATAATATAGTAACAGGCACCCAGTCGAAAAGCATCTTCGATGATCCGTTCCTGGCCGACTGCCGATATAATAATAAAAGCCGGTCGTTTTCTGACAGACGGATCTTCATTCAGCTTTTCCATAACTGTAATTCCATCCATCTTGGGCATGATAATATCCAGCAATACCACATCCGGCTCTTTCTCTTTTATAATTTTGTATATTTCCTGTCCGTCGGCTGCCTGACCGACAAGTTCCAACTCTTTATCTCCTTTTACCAGTGTACTGAGAAGATCTACCATTCGTTCATTATCATCTGCTATGGCTACGTTTAATTTTTCCATTCTAACTAACTCCTCCATCTACTTAGTATTTTGGAAATTATGGGCCCTACCACAGATTACTGTGTTCCAAATGTTGATTCTATTATAAAAAAAAACTTTTTTTGGTTCAAGATATGACAACAGAGTTTTCCCATTTTTCGTTCGACAAAGGAACACATAAAATGACGATTTTCTGTATTCTCACCACATATTCATATGCAAAGAGCTGTTATCGACAGTTTCACATCCTCTTTCCCGGTATTCCAGACAGTTCTGTGTAAAAATACACGAAAACGGACTGCAGCTTTCGCAGCAGTCCGCCCGTCTTTTATGATTTATTCTGTAAACAATGGTGTGGAGTAATATCTGTCACCGGTATCCGGAAGCAGTGCAACGATTGTTTTGCCTTTGTTTTCCGGACGTTTTGCCAGTTCAATAGCTGCCTGAAGGGCTGCACCGGAGGAGATACCTACCAGGATACCCTCTTTCTTTGCCAGCAGTTTTGCTCCTGCGAACGCATCGTCGTTTTCTACGGTAACAACTTCATCGTATACCTTGGTGTTCAGTACATCCGGTACAAATCCTGCACCGATTCCCTGAATCTTATGAGCACCGCTCTTACCCTGGGAAAGCACCGGAGAAGTTGCAGGCTCCATGGCGATCACTTTCACGTCCGGGTTCTGGGACTTCAGATATTCGCCGGTTCCCGTCAGTGTTCCGCCGGTTCCCACACCAGCAACAAAGATATCCACTTTTCCGTCAGTATCCTTCCAGATTTCCGGACCGGTTGTCTCACGGTGTACCTTCGGATTGGCAGGGTTTACAAACTGCCCCGGGATAAAGCTGTTCGGAATCTCTTTGGCCAGTTCGTCTGCTTTGGCGATAGCTCCTTTCATCCCTTTTGCTCCTTCTGTCAGCACCAGTTCTGCACCATATGCTTTCAGGATGTTTCTTCTCTCCACACTCATGGTTTCCGGCATGGTCAGGATGATACGGTATCCCTTGGATGCTGCGATGGATGCCAGACCGATTCCGGTATTACCGGATGTAGGTTCAATGATTACGGAGCCTTCTTTTAAGAGTCCTTTTTCTTCTGCATCTTCGATCATTGCTTTTGCGATACGGTCTTTGACACTTCCGGCCGGATTAAAATATTCCAGTTTAACCAGAAGAGTAGCTTCCAGACCCAGTTCTTTTTCTACGTTTACCACTTCAACCAGCGGGGTGTTTCCGATCAGTCCTAAGGTTCCCTTATAAATATTTCCCATAATACATTTCCTCTCTTTTCTTTTTTTATTTCGCAACTGTTCGATCCCCTTGCAGCTACGGAACTTGTTTTGTTTTGTTGAGTGTATTATAATTCCCTTATACCTACTTGTCAACTATGTTTTATGTTTTTTTGAAAAATTTACTTTGTCCCCTTTTACCTGTTAATGCATCTGCGGCAGTTCTTACAATATCAGTTTTATATATCGCAGCGCTTTTCCTCGCGTATGGCTTTTTATTTAACAGGAAAACAATCTCCTGCAAAACTATGAAAAACTTGCAGAGCGTGTTTTTCAAGTTAACGCGGCAGTCTCTAAGATCTCGTGCAAGCACGGACTTTGGCTCGTTGCTCGCGTAAATAAAAAGGCTTCCGCAGGCCGGGTGCATTGCATTACCGACTGCGAAAGCCTTTTTACTTTTATTTATTTTATTCAGGTAAATCTCTGTCCGATTATGCCGCTTTTTCCTGTGATTTTTCGAACAGTTTCTTAATGCCCTGTACTGCTACGATCACACCAAGGATCAGAAGCAGAACTGCGAAGATCAGCTGCAGGGTATTTCCAAGATCCAGACCTGTGGTCATCAGAGCACCGGCCAGTTTGTAGATGGTAAGACCCAGTGCACTGAAAGTAACAGCCATCATGAATACTGCAGGAGCCCACAGCATAATTCCCTGACGTTTTGTTTTCTTCAGGAACACGGCACATGCTACCAGCGCAAGTACAGACAGCAACTGGTTGGCAGAACCGAACAGTGGCCAGATCTCAGCGTATCCTACTTTTGCCAGCAGGTAAGCCAGTACCAGTGTCAGGATTGTTGCAAAATATTTGTTTACCATCAGTTTACGGAATGGTGTGTAATCTTTTTCATCCACATCGTTATCCTGGAAGAATTCCTGGAAGGACAGACGTCCGACACGGGCTACAGAATCCAGAGATGTCAGTGCGAATGCAGATACTGCCAGATTGATCAGGGTAAATACCAGAGTATGTGGCAGACCGATGACTTCCAGGAAGTTTGCAATTGCTCCTGCGAAGATCTGTGGCTGTGTGGTCAGACCCTGTGCTGCTGCTTCACCTTTTGCAAAAGATGCTACAGCAATCAGAGCGATGATAGCCAGCATACTTTCCATCAGCATGGCACCGAAGGATACCGGAAGCATGTTCTTTTCATTTTTAATCTGTTTGGATGCGGTTCCGGAAGATACCAGTGAATGGAAACCGGATACGGCACCACATGCGATGGTTACGAACAGGATTGGGAATAAAGTCTGTCCGTCTACGTTAAAGGAAGTAAATGCTTCCAGATGGCACTGTGGGTTTGCAACAAACACACCTACGATAGCTGCGATGATCATAAAAATCAGCAGGTAACTGTTCAGGTAGTCACGAGGCTGCAGCAGACTCCATACAGGAGCTACGGATGCGATCAGGATGTAGATGAAGATGATCACATGCCAGGTGGTTCTCGGCAGATACATCGGGAAATTCATACCCAGTGCTACTGCTCCAACCAGCATCACGATAGCGATTGCTGTGTTGACCCATTTATGCAGTTTTCCGTAACGAAGAATCATGCCTAGGCATACAGCTTCGATGATGAATAACATGGAAGTTGTTGCTACTGCACCATTTGCAGTGATCTTGGATACGGTTCCGTCATCTGCTGTCAGGAATCCGTTGAAAGTTCCTGCTACAACATCAGCGAAAGCAGCTACAACCAGGATACAGAACAGCCAGCAGAACAGCAGGAACAGTTTCTTTCCTGTCTTTCCGATATAAGTTTCAATGATTGATCCGATGGAACGTCCTTTATTTTTTACAGAAGCATACATTGCAGAGAAATCCTGTACTGCTCCGAAGAATACACCACCGATCAGGATCCATAACAGTACCGGCAGCCATCCGAAGATTGCAGCCTGGATCGGTCCGTTGATCGGACCCGCACCTGCGATGGATGCGAACTGATGACCAAATACGATATTGGTATCAGCCGGCACATAGTCTACTCCGTCTTCCATTTCATAAGCCGGAGTTTTCGCGTTGGGATCAATGCCCCATTTTTTCTCGAGGTAACGGCCATAGAAGATATAGGCTCCGCCTAATACCACAATGGCAATTACCATCATCATAATACCACTCATGTTTTTTTCCTCCTTTTTCTGACTCATTCAGAAAACATGAACGACTTTCCCATCGCATAAAGGATACCCTGAGTTTTTCACTCTTTCAAAATAAAAAAGCCCTGCAGCTTTATTTGCTGCAGGGACGAATCTTTTCCGCGGTACCACTCTGCTTTATTGTCATAGCGACAATCTCTTTTGTACTGTCAGCCGGTTTTCCGGTGATAACAGTTCTCCGATAACGGTGAGTGCCGTCTGCTCTTACTCTATTTTCAGAGCGGATACTCCGAAGGGATATTACATCAGGTTTTCTGTTGTCTTGCACCAGCCGGCAACTCTCTGAAAGAAATCTTCCTGTGTAATCTGTCTTCATCAATGTTTTTCTTTATCTGAGCTTATATTAGTTTTACCACTTTTGTTTTTTTCACACAATTGTCGATTTTTACAAAATTCATGTTTTCTTTGTAAAGATTTTATACATTTTTTATTTTTCTGTCGTTTTTCCGTCAGATTCTGCAACGCATTCCACATCCGGTGGGTGTTCCCGCGCATCCGCCGATGGCTGTTTCACGCAGTTCAAACGGAATGCTCTTTCCTACTTTGTACATCGCATCCACCATCTCATCAAACGGAATCGGATACACCACGCCGCTCAGTGTGATCTCCGCACAGGTCACAGCATTGACCGCACCTGCCGCATTTCTGCTCTGACAGGGAACTTCCACCAGGCCTGCCACCGGATCACAGACCAGACCGAGCAGATTTGAGATTGCCATAGCTGCTGCCTGCAGACACATCTGCGGTGTACCTCCCATCAGTTCCGTCACAGCTGCGGCAGCCATCGCCGATGCAGCACCAACCTCTGCCTGGCAGCCTGCCTCCGCACCTGCCACAGAAGCATTCCGCATCAGCAGATAGCCGATGGCCGCTGTATGAAACAATGCATCCGTCATCTGTTCATCGCTGAATCCTTTTTCCTCCTGCAGTGCCAGTAACACTCCCGGAACCACACCGGAAGATCCGGCAGTCGGTGCCGCAACGATGACCCCCATCGAAGCGTTGACTTCCAGAACCGCCATGCTGTAAGCGATCAGTTTGTTCATAAACGTTCCGCAGACATTTGTCCCGCTCTCTCTGTATCCGGTAATCTGCTTTGCCTCCCCGCCGATCAGTCCGCTCATGGACGGTTTCGGGTCTTCCAATGGCTTTCTTACTGCCTCTTTCATGATGGCGAGGGCTTTTCGCATCTTATCTTCCACTTCTTTTTTTGTGGAGGATGTGCCTTCGATCTCCCGCTGTTTCATCACTTCGGAGATCGAACACTGCTTTTTCTTACATACTTCTAATAATTCCTGTCCGTTTTTAAAATCTGTCATCTGTCCGTCTCTCCTATATCTGAATCAGTAATATTTCCTGCACATACGGGTTCTGTCGAATCTCTTCCAGAATCTCATCCGGGATCCGCTCATCTGACTCCACAACAGAATAAGCCGTTTTTCCCTTGCCCTCACGGAACAGCCGCATGAAAGCAATATTTACATTCTGATTGCTCAGACACTGCGTAATATGTGTTACCACACCCGGTTTGTCGATCTGTTTTACCACCAGCGTACTGTATTCTCCGGTAAATTCCACATTAATACCGTTGATCTGGGTGATTTTGATCTTGCCGCCACCGATGGACTGTCCCTGCACCTGCATCTTGGTGCCGTTTTCTCCTGTCATCCGGATATCCACAGTATTCGGATGATCCGGAACAAACTCCTTATCAGCGATATACTGATATTTCACTCCCATCTTCTCTGCCCAGGAAAATGCATCCCTGATCCGCAGATCATCGGTTGCAAATCCAAGCACTCCGCCAAGCAATGCCCGGTCTGTACCATGTCCTTTATACGTTCTTGCAAAAGAACCATACAGAGTGAATGTCACCTCTGTCACTTTTTCTTTGAAAAGCTTTCTTGCCATCTTTCCGATAGATACTGCTCCCGCTGTATGGGAGCTGGACGGTCCCACCATATTGGGGCCGATCACCTCAAACGCACTGATAAAATTCATCGTTTCCTCCTAGTTGTCTTTTCGCGATACAAAAATGCACACGATTGCCGTGCCGATCATGGACAGTCCCAGACCGGTTGCAAGCATTGCCTTTATTCCGGCAAAATCCACAAGCACACCACCGGACAGACTGCCAAATACCCCTCCCATGGTACTTGACGCAATCAGCAGCGACTGCCCCTTCACTCTGTCCTCCACAGCCATCGTTTCATTTACATAGTATACCGCAGAAGGCAGACATAATGCAAATGATAACATCTGCAGCATCTGCACTACATACAGGAACGATATACTGCCACACACCAGATACCCCAGTGCTTTCACAGAAAACATTACCGCCGCAAACCGAATCAGTTTTCTGCTGTCCCATTTGCCAACCAGTCTGGAAAACAACAACATCGTAGGAAGTTCGCTCATTGCAGATACTGTCAGCAGTGTTCCCATCCGTTTTATATCTCCCCCGAGGCTTACCACAATATTGATCAGATAATTGTTCACATATGTACTTTCTACATAGATTAATATCATTCCCAGCAATACCAGCATATAATTCCGATAGCGACATGCAAATTCCAGAATCCCGCCACCTCTCTGTCTGTTTGCAGTATTTTTCTGTTCTTCTTTTTTACTTTCATTCGGATCCTTTACAACCGGCATGGAAATCAAGGTAACGAACATCACCGCAAAAGACAGACATCCAACAGCCATAATTGCCAGACCGTAATACCTGCCGATCAGAATTCCCAAAAACGAAGCTGCCACCGCATAGGATGCAGAGCCCACTCCTCTACCGATTCCAAAATCCACATAGATACCATGATTCACATAATACAAACTGATAGAATTGATCAGTGGCTGTACCACCTGTAATAACATATTAACAATCAAAAATGACAGCACGATTCCCGGTACCATTTTGGACATACACTGCATCAGAATCAGCAGCAGGATTATGGCAATTGCCATCCCTGCAGTCATCTGTTGTAAAGTTACCCGTTTTGCACGGTCCGCCGCCGCTGCAACAAACGGCTGTAATATAACTCCCAGAATATTTCCAAGAGCCAGCACGACTCCTATCTGAGAACTTTTCAATCCGATATGTAATAAAAATACCGTTGCAAACCCATTGATCGCACAGACCGCCACCCAATAACTCCCCTGTAATACAGCACACTGTGCAGTTAATTTTTTTGAATTCATCTCCTGTTCAATCCTTTCCCGTCTGAATCCTGTCTTTATTTTGCTGTTATCCCCATAACAGAAACAATCTCAGTATACTATTTCCAGCTAAAAGTGACAGTGTCAATTCCGACTTTATTTTCGGTCAAAATCGACTTAACTAAAAAAGGTCCACCGGACCTTTTTGTCGTATGCTTGGCAACGCAAAAAAAGCTATCCTGAACAGACTGTTGCTGTCAGAATAGCTTTTTTCTTAATATATTACAACAGGAAACTTATACGACACAATATCATATAATTCTTTTACTTTATCCAACGGTGTATTCACACACCCATGAGATCCATTATCCAGATACGCAGTACTGCTCCAGTCACTTCTGGTTGTCAGATCATGGAATCCAATGGTATCTTCGGCTGCAAAAGGTATCCAGTAATTACAGTGTACCTGATACGACCAGTTACCACTGGCATTTTTCTCACCGCGCATGGTATAATCTGTGGTTTTCCCCTTGACTTTATACACACCTTTGGGCGTTTCCGTTCCTTTATTCCGGCATCCGGTCACCACTTCTGAGTCCATAACCTGTTTTCCGTCCACATAGACCCAAAAATGCTGATCGGACAAACTCAGTTCTACGTAAGAGTTTCCGATATCATTCTCATTTCTGCTCAACGCAGTGGATGTATACACAATTTCAAAATCACCCTGTGTTCCGTCATTGATTGCCTGCATCAGATTTGACTCTGTACCGGACTGATCAATCTCCCATCCATAGTCTCCCGGTGTCAGCGTTACGGTATTACCGGCTGTTGTGGTAAATGTCCTTTTGCTGTTGACCGTATCATATTTTTTTGCAAGACCGGCCACATATTCTTTCACTTTTTCTTCATCTATGGAAAAACTTCCATCTTCTGCTTCTACCACCCAGTCTTTTAAGGTATTCTTATCCAGTACCTCTTTTCTGTCTGTTCCAAAGTCCATGGTGAGGTTTGCAGATAATTTCTGATTAATTGCATCTGCTTTTGCCTTTAGTTCTGCATCATCCTGCATGATCTCCGGTTTTACATAACAGTCACCGGCATCCAGATCAAAGGTTATCTCCCCGTTCGTCAGAGCCTGATGAAGTCCGGCTATTACTTTTTCTTCGTCCAAGGTTGTTCCTTCTTCCTCCGGAATCACCGCATAGCCGTCATCTGTTATGCCCACATAAGCATCCTTCGGAGCCTGCATATTCCCCGGCTGCATACAAGTCAGTCCTTCCACTGCCTGTTTCAATGCTTCTTCATTGACCGCCACCATGTTCTCTAACTGTACATGAACACCGGTAAACGCATGAATCACCCACGCCCAGGGCCGCTGGTCTTCCATCAGTTTATCAATTTCTCCATCATCCTGGTAGGTCAGTTTTAGCTGTTCTCCGGTCAGTGTTTCTTCCTGCCCGTTTCTTTCTTCTATTGTAATCTGATAAGACGGTATCTGATCCGCGATTTTTTTCTTCACCTGCGCAACGGTCATCTCCCCGTAATCAGTACCGTTGATCTCCGTATGTGAATAAAAATGACTGCTGTAATAATATGCTGCCGCACCATAGCCGGCTGTCGCAGCCACCAGAAGCACACCGGCAATTCCTGTCAGAACTTTTTTCTTCGTTGTCATCGTTTTGTCATATCTCTCCCCTGTAACGTTCCGACTACTTCCTTCTGCTATCTTTCATCGCATCGTTACTGCTTTTTACTTTCATGTTATATCATATCATCTCATGAAAGATTTTCAATTATGACCTTGTATAAAAACGACAAAGTTTTCCTTGTTTTTTTGTCTATTATTTCAGTTTTTCTTCTACCTGCTTCAAATACTCCTCCGTGTGAGCACGCAATACGCAGTCTGCCCGATGCAGATATCCGAAGCAGACTTTTGTACGGCTTTTTCGGATCGGGATCATACGGATCAGGCTGTCCCTTTCTTTTTCCTTCTGCAGATTGCAACTGAGATTGGCAAGATCCGTCTTTCTTAAAAGTTCCTGCATCAGTGAGCTGCTGTTTACCGTGACGATCTGTTGAAAATCTCTGCTGTCAATCAGATCTTCCTGCAGATGTCCGGAAGTATGCAACAGGGAAATCTGGTCTTCTTCATGCTGTACATAGCGAAGATTTCGCAGTTCTTCTTTTGTCACATACTCCTTTTCATAATATGGGTGGTTCGGTCCCACATACAGTGCCATATCTTTTTCTTTTAACGGTGTGAACGTCATTTTTCTTTTCTGTATCATCCGTTCAAAAGCCTGCCGCTGCATCTTGGAGATAAACACAAAACCAACCTCCACCTGTCGATGACAGATATGATGAATGATCTTCTCCAGTGTTTCCTCATAACACACCGCATGCAGCTTCGGATGTTCTGCAAGAAATGTGGCAAATTCTTCACTCAGAAGACTGCTTGGCATAGATGCGATACGGATCGTACTCTCCTGCGTCTCCATCTGAATTCTCTGGATTTCTTCCATGGAACTCAACATTTTTCTTGCCTGATCGTATACTTTTTCTCCCTCTTTGGTAAGTTCCACACCTTTTTTGCTTCGTTCGAGAAGCTGGTATCCAAGTGTCCGCTCCAGCTTTTTGATCGTTTTACTTACATGTGGCTGCGTCGTATACAAAATCTGCGCAGCCTGACTCAGACTCCCTGCATCCACACTTACAACAAAGAACTGTAATTCTCTTAATTCCATACGATACTCCCATCTTTTCCAACAGGTATGCCCGGAGTCTTATATTTCCTGTCCCGGCTGTTTTTCCGGATGCATTACCTGTTTTTCTGTAATTTTCTTCTGCTCTTATACCAGAATAATCCGATAAAAGACAGACCTGCCACGATCCAGGAAGCAATATAGATCCAGATGATACATTCCATCGTCTCAAACTTCGGAAGAATCACCCAGATACTGCATACCCGGAGCAGACAGATGCTGAGAAGCGTCGTAATCATCGGTGCAACGGTCTCCCCTAAACCGCAGCTTGCACCGGATAATGCTTCCGCAATCGCATAAAACAGATAAAACGGCGCCATCATCTGCATATATTTTACCACAAGTGGAATCAAAAGTTCAGCATCTTTTTTATCAATAAACCACGGGCCGACCCATCCGGAGCCAAAAAACAGGAACAGACTGACGGCTCCCACCGCACAGACCGAGATACCGGTTCCGATAACCGCTCCTTTTTTGACTCTTTCTGTCTGTTCTGCACCAAGATTCTGTGCAACATAAGTCGTCATCGCCGGTCCCATGGAGTCGGCAAGCAGCCAGATCAGCATACTCAGCTTATCGCAGATGCTCCAGGCTGCGATGCTGTCGGTTCCCATCGTGTTGACACTCGCCTGTACGATGGAATTGGCGATTGGAAACAGCATGGACTGCAGGGCAAGCGGAAATCCGGTACGGATCATCATCACCATATGCTCTCTGCCAAAATGCAGATGCCAGACATGCACTTTTCCGCGAAGATGTTCTTCTCTCGCCAGAAACAGAAAAGTCAGGATCACACTGACGATCTGTGCCACAACCGTGGCAGCAGCAGCACCGCCTACTCCCAAGTGCAGAACGCCTACCAAAAGAAGATCACCTAAAATATTCATGCAGCTGCTCACAAGCAATACATACAGCGGACGTTTCGAATCCCCAAAGGCACGCAGGATCCCAGCTGCCATATTATAAAGGATCAGAGACCACAGGCCACCGAAATAAATCGTGCAGTATGTCAGCGTATCCCTGTAGATATCCGCCGGAACACGCATCAGTTTCAGCAGTTGCGGAGCAAGCAGTACGCCTCCGAAAGAACTGATGATTCCCAGGACAAATGCGATCGTGACCGCCGTACGGATCGAACGATGCAGATGCTCTGTAGCTTTCGCTCCGAAATACCTGGAAATAATAATCGTTGCTCCTGCCGCCAGACCATTCATAAAGTTGATCGGGAACTTAAACAGCGTATTGATCGAATCGATCGCTGCCAGTCCCACTTTTCCTGCAAACCGTCCTACAATGATCGCATCTACTGTCACATACAACTGCTGGATCAGGCTTCCTGCGATCAGAGGCAGTACAAAGAATAAAATTGCTTTCCCAATGTTTCCTTCAATCAGACTGTTACTCTTATTTTCTTTCACCTTACTTTTCTCCTGTTTTATTTATTTCTGCATATTTTTTGTATACAGATGACAGGCGACCTGATGATCCGGTGTAAGGCTGACCATTTGCGGAGCTTCTTTTTTGCAAATCGCCATACATTTGGTACATCGACCCTGGAACGGGCAGCCTTCCGGCAGCTCCAGCGGGCTTGGCGCTTCTCCTTCCAGGTTCTCGATCGGTTTAGAAAAATCCATGTTGATATCGAAGACAGACCCCATCAGTGCTCTCGTATACGGATGCACAGCATCTTTGGAAAGCTGTCCGCCCGGAAGTACTTCCACCACATTTCCCAGATACATGACTGCGATCTGATGGGCACACTGCTCGATCAGTGCAATATCATGGCAGATAAATCCGATCGTAATATTCTTTTCTCTCTGTAATTTCGTGATCAGCTCGATGATCGTCTTCTGCACCGATACATCCAGTGCGGAGGTTGCTTCATCCATGATGATCACTTCCGGTTCCAGAGCCAGGGCACGGGCGATCGCCACACGCTGTCTCTGGCCACCGCTCATATTGTGTGGATACCGATCCGAAAATTCTGCCGGCAACTCTACCAGTTCCAGAAGTCTGCGACAGTTTTCTTCTTTTTCGGATTTTTTGATTCTCCCGAAGTTCAGTAACGGTTCGCATATGATATCACGGATCTTCATTTTCGGATTAAAGGATGCGGTCGGATCCTGAAAAACCATCTGAATATTCTGGCGGTTCTGACGCAGTTTTTCTCCCTTTAATTTTGTGATATCTTTTCCACGGTACAGGATCTCACCCTCGGAAGGGATATCGAGAGATACCAGAAATTTCATAAAAGTACTTTTTCCACAGCCGGACTCTCCTACCAGTCCCAGTGTCTCTCCTTTATAAAACTTCAGATTGACATCGTTGTTGGCAAGCAGTGTCCGTCCGTCTGTAGTACGAAAACGCCGGGTCACATGTTTTGCTTCCAGGATTACTTCTTTTGATTCAGACATATCTCTCACCTCCCACGGAAGGAACGGCACCCAGAAGGCTTCTGGTATATGCATTTCGGGTCTCATGCAGAATATATTCTCTCGTTCCCTGATCTTCCATTTTTCCGTCTTTCATAACCACGATATAATCAGACATATACGCTGCGATTCCGAGGTTATGCGTCACCACGATGATACTGGTTCCGTAATCATCGCGCAGTTCCATCATCTGGCGCACGATCTGTGCCTGTGTTGTCACATCCAGTGCGGAGGTCGGTTCGTCCGCAAGCAGCAGTTTCGGCTGATAGGACATACCCATCGCGATTCCCACACGCTGGCGCATACCGCCGGAAAGCTGGAACGGATAGGATTTCATCACGTTATCCGGGCTTGGAAGATTCATTTTTTCCAGCATCCCACAGCCTTTTGCCCAGGCATCTTTTTTTGATATTTTTTCGTGGGTGCGCAGATATTCCACAAATACATCTCCAACCTTTCTTGTCGGGTTCATCATCGCACCGCTGTCCTGAAAGATCATGGAGATCTCACTGCCGCGCAGGTTTCTCCACTCTTCGCGGTTATAGGAAAGCAGATCCTTTCCCTCAAACGTAATACTTCCCCCGGAAACCACTCCACCTCCTGCCAGAAGTCCAAGAACGGCACGGATCACGGTAGTCTTTCCGCTTCCCGATTCACCTACCAGTGATACGATCTGTCCCTGTTTCATATCCAGGTTAAAATTCTGCACGGTAGGTACATTCTTATAGGAAACGGTCACATTTTTCAACTGTAACATATTTACCATGTTTGCCCTCCTTACTCGTCTTTCGGATCCAGAATATCCCGGAGAGAATCTCCCAGCATATTAAAGACTACAACTACAACAAAAATTGCCAGCCCGGGGAAAATCATCATCCATGGTGCAGACTGAATACATGCTCTTCCTTCGTTTAACATATAGCCCCATTCCGGTGCCGGAGGTTTTGCTCCGAATCCCAGGAAGGACATAGCTGCCAATTCCAGCATCATACCACCGATATCGGTAGCTGCCGTGATGATCAGTGTCGGCAGTGCGTTCGGCAGCATATAACGTAAGATCATATACGGTGTTTTAGAACCGGTTACGATCGCTGCTTCCACATAGTCACAGTGACGGATCTTCAGAACCAGGCTTCGTCCGAGACGGGCGTATTTTGTCCAGTTTACTACGACAACGGCTACAATTGCATTTTTCATGCTTGCTCCCATGATACCGGCTACGGCAAGTGCCAGAACCAGACCCGGGAAAGACAGCATCATATCAGCGATTCGCATGATAATACTGTCCACGATACCGCCAAAATATCCGGCGATCACGCCAAGTGTTGTTCCGATAAAGAAAATCAGTGCAACTACTCCAAAAGTTGCTGTCAGAGACGCTCTCGCTCCGTAAATCACACGTGCAAAGATATCACGTCCCATCTTATCGGTTCCGAAGATATGTGCCTTGCTCGGAGCCAGAAGGGCTTCATCCAGGCTTCCTTTCAGCGGATCCACACCCCCGCTCACAACCGGGGCAAATACTGCAATCAGAATGATCACAACAGCCAGAATAAGAAAAAAGGTAAACTGCTTATACTGTGCAAAAAAATTCTTCTTTTTCATACTCATTACTCCTTTAATCTCATTCTCGGGTCAATATATACATAAGAAGCATCCACGATCAGGTTAATCACCATATAAATCAGCGCCAGCCACAGTACATAACCCTGAATCAGGTTATAATCGCTGGAAGTGATCGCAGACACTGCAAGGTTACCAAGGCCCGGATAGGAAAAAATAACTTCTACTACTGCCGTACCACCAAGCAGAGATCCGATGGACAGACCAAACATGGTGATCAGAGGAAGCAGAGAGTTCGGGAATACATTGCACCAGACGATTCTGGACCATTTTACTCCTCTCGCCTGGGCGCCGATCACATAATCCTGGCTCAGTTCATCAAGAACTGCGGTACGCACCTGACGGGTGTATTTGGAGGTCATCGCGATCGCCAGTGTCAGTGCCGGAAGGAACAGACTCTTAAAGTCTCCCGCAGAACTGATTACCGGAAAAATCTGGAAATAGACACAAAACGCCATCATTAAAAGAAGTCCCACCCAGAAGTTCGGCATCGCACAACCGATAAACGTGATCCCCCGTACCAGATAATCAATCCAGGTATCTTTTTTCAAAGCAGATGCCATACCGAGGGGAATAGAAAGTACCAGCATCAGCAGTATCGCCATCAGTGTCAGTTTTAAGGTCGGCCACAGTCTCTCTGCCAGAAGTTCTGTTACCGGTTTGTTCAGGGAATAGGATTTTCCGAAATCTCCCTGCAGACAGTTGCCAAGCCATCTTCCATACTGTACAAAAAACGGATCATTTAATCCCATCTCTTCTCTTGTCTGCTCTACCATCTCCTCGGTCGGCATTACACCGTTGGCAGAATACATGTTTCGCACCGGATCTCCCGGTGACATATAGGTCAGACCGAATGTAATAAAACTGATACCGAACAGTACCACGATGATCTGCAGCAGACGCATGAGTATTTGCTTCTTATTCAAATCATTCACACCTTTCTTTTTACTAAAAATACATGTTATCTTGTCATGCAACGGCATAACGCCCGGTTGTAAAAACAACCAGGCGTTTCCAGATTTTTTTATTCCGCCGGAACAATCTCCGTACTTAACCAGTAGTAATCTGCGGTATGAATCTTCGCATATCCTACTTTTTTGGAGTAGATCATACTGGAGTTGTAGTATCCGTCGATCAGAACTGCCGCATCATCGATCAGAATCTGCTGCATCTGGAAGATCAGATCTGCACGTTTGTCCTCGTCCATCTCACTTTTCAGTTTCTGATATAATGCATCGTATTCCGGATTGGAATATGCACAGTAAGTGCTTTCTGTTGCCCAGTTTGCCATGTAAGCGAACGGATCTCCGGTTCCTACGGTAATCCAGTTGTTGTTGTTAAAATCATAATCCAGTGCTGCCAGCTTACTCCACTGATCATCAGAACTTCCGTACTCGGAAGTAACACCGATTCCGATCTCTGTCAGATACTGGGTATGTGCATCAGAAAATTCATTCAGCAGACGGTTTTCATAAGAAATATAACGCAGATTGATATTTTCTCCATCAATCTCACGGATACCATCTCCGTCTGTATCTACAATCCCCGCATCATCCAACAGTTTCTTCGCACCTTCCGGATCATAGGTGTATGGATTGTTCAGTTTCTCATATCCATAGGACAGGTTGGATGGAAGTACAGAAAATCCCGGTGTATACAGTCCTCCGATTGTCTTGGAATTACAGATAGTATCATAATCGATCGCCATCAGAATCGCCTGGCGCAGTGTCTTGTTACCCAGAACGCCATCAAAGTTCATCCAGGAGAACCCGCAGCGCACACCTGTTGCGATGTCTACGGTATAATCATCAGAATCCTGGAATTTCTGGATATCTGCTACGTTGGTGATGTTCTCTACCAGGTCAACCTGTCCACTTTCCAGTGCCATTGCTTTCGCAGAGTTATCACCCATATACAGCAGGTTTACTTTATCATAAGGAACTTCTTCCCGGAAGTTCGGGTTTGCGACCAGTGTATAACCGACACCCACACCGTTGAAAGAATCGATCATGTACGGACCGGTTCCGATAGTACCGTTATCAAAGTTCTCCGTATGCTCTACGTCTACGATACCCATGGTCGGATGACTGAGCTGTCCCATCAGGTTAGCGTAAGGCTGTGTGGTCTTGATTGTCAGTGTACCCGCCTCATCATCTGCATCAATGGTTGCCTCGAACTCCAGATATTTTTCCGGTTTTGCGGAACCGGACGGTCCTACTTCTTTCAGATGTTCGTATGCTTCTTTTACTTTGCTTGCGGTAAGATCACATCCGTCAGAGAACTTCAGACCTTTTTTCAGAGTAACGACCCATTCGGTATGATCATCATTCACGGTATAGCTTTCTGCCAGCCATGGTTCCAGTTCCATGTTATCGTTGAACTTGAACAATGTCTCTGTGATTCCGTAACGCATCGCGTTCCAGCCACCGTTCTCGTCACCTGCAGTGTTGACACTTCCGTCGGTGTACATTGCACATCCGAAGTTCAGAACCTTCTCATCGGATGAAGCTTTTGATGATGAAGAAGAGCTGTCACTTCCTTTGCTTCCACAGCCTCCCAGTACCGTTGTTGCCATTACGCCTGCCAGTAGCAGTGCCAGTATCTTTCCTTTTTTCACTGATTTTCCTCCTGTGTTTTGTTGTAACTGTTCAGTACCTTCACAGTTACGAGCCAAAATGCATTTAAACGATAAAAACACGCTTTGCGAGTTTTTATCGTTATCGCGGCACTCCTCAAGGTTCCGTGCAAGCACGGACTTTGACTCGTTGCTCGCGTAAATCACCTTCGGTGATGGCATTTTGGCTTGTATGTCTCGGGATTTTGACATATTCATGTCAAAACACCTCGCGGGACAATGGATACTGAATAGTTACATTTTGTTTACAGTTGTCTTCCATTTCCTGTTTTATAGCATAGAAAAAACAGTCTGTATCTTTATGCAGACTGTCCCCTTAATTTCTGACGCAGCAGTTTTCCGGTTCCTCCACAGTCATAAGACAGGTTTACACCTAAATCATGCCGAAAAATCACTTAATCATATTTTAAGAGTTCCCATCAGCCGTGAGAAACATCTCAAAGATATAAGCAGTTCTCCTGACTTCAGTTCATCACCTCAAACTCCTTCCCGGAATTTTTCTCTTCCAGTGGCCCATGTTCTCGGCTCCCTGTCACAGTGGCGGGACCGCAACGGATTGACACCGTTTTCTCTATCAATGCTTATTGCAACTTATATCCTGAATGTAACGCAGAAGTTATTTTAACAGAAAAAATCCGTTTTCACAAGGTTTTTATGTATTCCATTTAGTTATATATGAGTATTTGTTTTTGCACCATGAATTATCTTAATTGTTATATTGTAACTGTTCAGTACCCTCACAGTTACGAGTCAAAATCCATGAAAAATCGCCTTCGGCGATGGAATTTTGACTTGCATGTCTCGGGATTTTGGCATATTCATGCCAAAACACCTCGCGGAATAATGGTGTGCTGAATAGTTACGTTATATTTACTGATCTCTTTCAGATATTCCTTTCCTATCGAACTTAACGGAATCCCCTTCCGTTTCAGATATCCGATCGTCATGGTTTCTTCTGTAGAGAGCTTTACCGCGCAATACTCCGAACCATTCAGATTTTCGCAGATAATGCCACTGCAAAGTGTATATCCGTTCAGTCCTTTCATCAGATTCAGCATCGTCGCACGGTCATTCGCCTTGATCGACTGTTTGTATTCATACGTACTGAACACTTCCTCCGCAAAATAAAACGAATTGTTGCTCCCCTGGTCAAACGAAAGAAATGGATAATCTTCCAGATCCTCCAGAGTAATCTCCTTCTTTTTTGCCAACGGATGACCGCTCCACAGGTAAACATATTCCTGACAGTCAAAAAGCTCATAAAATTCCAGATTGTTTTCCTCAAAGATCTTCCCCAGTACTTTCCGGTTAAAATCATTCAGATATAAAATTCCCAGCTCACTCCGGAAGTTTTTCACATTTTCAATCACATCATACGTCTGTGTCTCATAGATAGAAAATTCATACCGTTCCATCCCGAAGCGTCTGACCATCTCCACGAATGCCTGCACCGCAAACGAATAATGCTGCATGGAAACGCCGAACTTTTTCTTTACTTTTTCTTTATCTACATACCGTGCCTCGATCAGGGCATACTGTTCCACGACCTGTCTGGCATATCCGACAAATTCTTCTCCGTCCGGTGTCACCTGGATCCCGCGGTTGGTTCTCCTGAAAATCTCGATTCCAACCTCGTCTTCCAGTTCCCGGATAGCCGCCGAAAGGCTTGGCTGGGAGATAAATAATTTCTGCGCCGCCTGATTCATCGAACGGGAATCCGCCACGGTAATTGCATAGCGTAACTGTGATAATGTCATATCCTGCTGCTCCTTTTTCTGTCGTGCTGTAAAAATATGTTTTGATTATACCCTAAGATTTTCCATAAAAAAAGACCTTACGGATTCTTTTTACGTAATCCATAAGGTCCTCGATTTTATTTGTCAAAGCTTTATGCCAGTGCTGCGCCCAGTGCCTTGCAGTTTTCTACGCCGTCATCATCCGGCATGTCGTTGCAGATGACACTCTCTGTTGCCAGAACAGCTCCTGCTTCTTTACAGCTTTCCTCCCAGTTTCTCATCCATTCACCGTCGCCCCATCCATAAGATCCGAACAGTGCGATCTTTTTATCTTTCAGTGCATCTTTGCAGCCGTCGAACATTGGTTCAAATTCATCTTCTTCCAGCACTTCATCTCCCATAGCCGGGCATCCGAATGCGATGGCATCGTAATCTGCTACCAGTTCCGGACGGAAATCCGCACATTCATGCAGAGTTACGTCTGCGCCTTTTTCTTTTGCTCCATCCACTACTGCATTTGCCATAGCTTCTGTATTTCCTGTACTGCTCCAATAAACAACTGCTACTTTACTCATCTTTATATTCCTCCTGATATTTACGGGATGCCCCGTTTTTATGGTTAAGCAGCTACGGTCAGCTGCAAAACGCTCCTGCCATTTTCCCACAGCCGGGAATAGATCTCTCTGCATTTTTTGTATCTGCAGAATGTTTTCTCTGCTTCTTTTGCATTACCATAGGCTTTCCAGCAGCCGGAACACTTACAGTTTTTCCCGGTATTACGGATAAATCCTATCACATCAACCAGCGGATAATCGAGAAACAGACCAATCTCATGAGGGAATTTTTCACACATATGTAATCTGTCTTTCAATTCCGTCAGTGCCTCTTCCCAGTGTTCTCCCCGATATCCGCACGCCCGCAGAAACTTTTGTACTCCCGGTTTATGAAGATCCTGCTCCAGTCTCTGTGGCCTGCACAGATAAACCAGTGCTTTTTTATCGTTTTTTCGAAGAATCGTAAGATAAAGTCCCTTATCCTTCATCTGCAGATTCCACTTGCGCACATCTTCCTCCAGACTCTCGCCGGACTCATACGGACAGCTGAACATATTAGCCGTCTTCAACGATGCCAGTGTGGGCGAACAATGATCGATCAGATATCTTTCCAGCATGTCTCTCCTCCGTTACATCCCTCTTAGTTTGCAAAACAGTTTTCCAGAATCCCGGTCAGTGCGTTTCCGCTGCTGGTGTGGCAGCGAACCACATCGGTATGTTTTCCGTCGATCTCATCCAGTGCGCAGCGCACCATCTTGTGAGATACAGTATTGGTAAATAATACCAGAAGATCCGGACATCCGATTTGTTTGTTGAAATCTGCTCCCATGTGGGTAAATACTTTCACCTTACATTTATAGGATTTGCAGATTTTTTTATACTGTGCTACCATGCGGTCGTGTCCGCCTACGATTACAACGCTCATATGATTCCTCCTGTCTTCTTTGAATACTTGTAACTATTCCGTAGCCACTGTGAAGGTACTGAACAGTTACGAATACTTTTTATTCACGTTCCATCCGGTTTTCCCGGATCTCTTCTCAATAAATATTAGCTTGTTTCCTACGGGTTAGATTTGTCTAACTTATGAAATTAGTGTATACTAACTTTTGCTAGTTGTCAACTAATTTCTTAGTATTTTTCTAGGAATTATAAAATTTTTGTCCTTTTTGGAGGAACAGCAGAAAAAAGCCGGGAATCCAGGGGAATATTTGCTTCGTGCCAGCTGCTGCCGCTTTGATATTCCCCTGGGAATTCCCGGTTCTTTGCCATGTTTTATGTTTTTTATTCTGCTTTTATCTCATCCGTCTCGATAATAAAACGGACACTTCCGCTTGCTTCCTCGCAGATACCACCATAATTGTCGTATCTGCCATCTGCTTTCTTCAGTGCACGGATCCGGTTTGCCAGGCTTGTCAGGTCTGTACCCGTCAGGTCGCTGAGCTCCTGAATTCCGTCCTCATCAAATTTGACCAGTCCCTGATGCAGTCTGTCCATGCCTGAGATCATCGTATCCAAACCGCCGATCAGGGCAGTTCCTGTGGAAGAAAGTTGTCCGCTCCCCTGATGCAGCGCTGCGGATCCCTGATACAGCTGCCGGATTCCTTCTCCAAACGTTGCCATACCGGCTTCTAACTGACTGCTGCCTTCCTGTAACTGTACTGTTCCGTTCTGCAATGCGGCAAGTCCGGTCTGTAATTCCTGCAGCGATTCCGCAGCAGTCTTGGATACCGTACCGAGCGTAGTGCCGTAACCTGCCAGAATCTTCATCTGTTTTTCCATATCGGTCAGCGTCTCTGTCAGTTTTTCCGTATCAAAAGAAACTTCCGGTATCGTGATCGTCGGAATGGCTTCCAGTGCATCTTTCGCCTTTTGGATCTGTGTCTTTGCTTCCTCACTCACGGACACCTGATCCAGCGCACTGTTTACCGCTGTTTTTACCTCTCCTTGCGCTGCCCGGATCTGATCTGCGCTCAGCCCATAATTTTCCAGTGCCTTCTGCATGGCAGCTTCGACTGCCGCATCGGCTTTTGTCTCGCTGTCTACGCGTACCGCCTGATCCAGTGCTGCCCAATCGATCGCGTCCAGTGCTGTTTTTGCCGTTTCCAGCTGAGTCTCTACCGTCGTCTTATAGGCACCGACTTCCTGCGCCAGCTGCTGCATCCGGGCAAGTCCGGTACTCATGCCGGTCAGGACCTCGTTCAGCTTCGTTCCATCTTCCTCCAGCTGTTTTTCCGCTGACTCCATACCGGTCAGATCCAGGGAACTCCCCTGCGGAAGCTGAACTGTTGCCAGTGTATTGTGAAGTGTCGTGAGGCTTTCTTTCAGCAGGGTTGCTCCTGCCTGCAGATCCCCTTTTTTCTCATTCATCACCTGCAGTCCGCTCTCCAGCGCTCCGGCTCCCTGATCCAGTGCTGCCACACCGGCCAGATACTGATTCAGATACGTTTTGTATGTTTCCATACCTTCTTCCAGCGCTCCGGCTCCGTCTGAAAGTTTGTCGGTTGCTTCTTCCAGCTTCTTCATGTTGTCCGACATCTCATCCACCTCGTCCAGATCCTTCAGATCCATATCTTCGAGAAGACCGGAGGAAATGATCGTCGCGGTAAAATCCAGGGAAAAATCCGTCACATCCGCGGTCACTTCCACATATTCCGGAATATCAATATCCTCCGTCGGCTCATACGTTGTCAGTTTCAGGCTTTTCGTCAGTCCCGGGCAGGCATATCCAATCACCAGTTTCTGTCCGTCGATATCCATCACTTTTCCGTTCTTCACCTCGATGTCGGACGCATGATCATCCGACAGCAGCATCGTGGAGATCACAGCAAACGGGACACTGACCTGCTCTTCTTTCCCATCGACTTTGATCGTCTGAGTGGTCTTATTCTTATAATCAAACCGGATCTTCAGCTGACCGCTCTTTCCTGCCAGGTCTTCCGGTTCGATCGCCTGACCATCGAGTTCATAGCTGACACTCACATCTACCGGAAGTTCCCCGCTTCCGGTTCCTTCATAAGTGATATCCTCTCCGTGATTTTCCCACTCAATTGTTCCATCCGTATTCCGTATGAAGGCTTCGTCTCCTTCTTTGTTTTTGATATCTGTCAGATTGGTATAATCCTTGATGGTATCGCCATCGCCGATGTTTTTCAGTTTTGTCTGTACAGTGATTTCCCGCGGATTGCCTCTGGCATCGCTTTTTACATAGACCGTTTCTGTCTTATCTTTCTCTTCGCTGTCCTGTTTTTTTGTGTTTTCCGAAGGCTCGGATTCTTCTTTCGTATCTGCTGTCTCCTGCATATCTTCTATCTTCGCAGTCTCCTCACTGTCCGATGATGCGTCTGACTTTCCACATCCAGTCACTCCGACAGCCGCAGCGACACCGACACCCAGCATCAGACATAGAATCCTTTCTTTGATTTTATTTTTCATATCTGGTCTCTTCCTTTCCCCTTTTTCAGTCATTATTCTACATTCTTTAGTGCTTCATCCATAGGTACCCGACAGATTCTGCGGTATTCTAACACCGCCACCACTGCATACGTTCCGATTCCAAGAAGGAGCATCTTAACATAGACCGCTGACTCGATATAAAACGTAATCCATCCACTGATGCTCTCCAGCATCACTGCCCGGAACAGATATACCATCGCCCAGTATTCCACCGGAAGGCTCAACAACAGGAACAATACCACCATGATCGATGTCGATATGATATACAACCGGCTGATCTCCCGGTTGCTGTAGCCGAGAATCTTGACCATAGAAATCGACTGTGCATTTTTCTCTATGATAATCTTCGACAGCAGATAAATCAGGATCATAAACATCAACACCGCAAATCCGTCCACCAGTCCCATCATACTTCCCATGGAAACATCCAGTTGGCGGCTGATTTTGGTAAGGCTTTCCAGATCGATCACTGTAGAAATGTATTTTTCATCAATATCCGTGATGGGTGTCTCTGAAAAATAACCGCTGAAATACGACTTGCCCAGATCAAATATTTTATTCAGGAAATCCTGTGACAAATAGACAGAAATTCCACCTTCGTAATCATATATTCCATTGACCGTAAAGGTATACTGATCGTCTTCGTGTTTTTCTTTTAAGGTGATCGTATCTCCTTTTTTCAGCTGATACTTGTCCGCGTAGGCGGAGGAAATATATGCATTTCCATTTGATATTTCTTCTTCCGGAATCTGAATGTAACGGCTGTCCGGCTGAATACCGTACAGCAGGACTTCCTCACTCTTATACTGATCTCCAAGTGTATTCAGGGAATACGCAGAGAATTTTTCCGCATCTTCGTTGTCCGTCTCCAGCTGACTCTGCACATACATCATCTGTACCAGACTTTCCAGTTTCTTATCTTCGTCCATCGCCTCCGCAGGGATCTGCAGAATATACTGATAATTACTCAGAAGATTGTCTTCCAGCACACTCTGGTAATGATCCAGCACTGCCGGAAGTGCCAGTCCGAACATCAGTAACAGATTCGCAAAAAGAATTCCTACAAGAAGCACTACATAATTACTCACATTCTGAAAAATGACACGCAGACGGAATCTTATAAAAAACGGAATCCTGCTGCTTAGATGAAACGTTCTCTTTTTCCTCTTCTTTTTCAGATCTCTTCGCAGAAACTGTAACGGAGGCAGGGAAAGTTTTTTATAAAGAATTCCCACATTTACAGCAGCCATCAATACTACCGGAACCAGCGTCGTCTTCCAGAACGCCTCTGCACTCCAAATCGTATGATAGGTCGGCAGACTGTAACTTCCGTAATACATATCGGCGCAAATGTCCTTACATACCGTGTATCCCAGAATATTACCGATCAGTGCGCCGACCAGGGTGACCGCCAGCGGCATCGTCATATAATGCAGGATCAGTTCTCCCTTTTTATAACCGGACGCCCGCAGCGTTCCGATCACATTTGCCTCTTTGGTGATCGTATTGCTCACTGTCACGCCAAATACAAACGCCATGATCACGATGATGATATACAGAAGCACCGTCATCATCGCCTGATCGCTTCCCATATCTTCTCCGGTAAAAGTGATCGCCTGATTCAGATATCGGGGAATATATGTTTTTAATTTTACCTCATTCTTAATGATATCCATCAGATCTTCTGCCATCTCTTTTTCCTGCAGTTCATCCGAAGGTTCTTTCTCGTATTTCCAAAAATAGCTGTAATTTTGCTCTTCCTTTTCCAGTGCCGTATAACCTTCCGGTGCCACGATACCGACACCAAACTTGACAGCATCAAACATCGTATCGTTATTATCGGAAAACAGGCAACTGTAATCCGGCAGGGCCACATAACCGGTGATCATCCAGCTGTATTTTCCGTCCACACTCTCGATCGTATCACCGATCTCCAGACTGTTGTTTTCTGCATACATCCGGTCAATAGCAATCTCATCTTCCTGTGTCGGCAGTTCTCCTTTCATCAGGCAGACCGTATTCACTTCCTGTCGGTTTTTGAAAATACGCATCGTACTCTCGTTCGTCAGTGCTTCCTCGGTATAAAAGTTTTCATATAATGTCACGCCCGCCGCTTCGATGGCTTTAATCTGTGCTTTATTCGCCCGCTTTTCCAGAAGAAAATTCCCGTTTTCAACATTATATTTTTCAAATCCTTCGTTATACGCAATGATCATACTGCCATCTGCAACCAGAAAACCGGATACCAGTCCGATCGTTGCTACCAGCAGCAGGAAAATCACCAGATACTTTCCGAATTCTGTTTTCAGTTCCCGGGGCAGACGTTTTCTCAGTGGATTTTTCATCTTCTTCCCCCTTACCATTCCAGGTCCTCCGCATGTAGCCGCTTCTCATTGATCACGTTGCTTCGAATCATGCCGTCCTTTAAGCGCACCACGCGGGTAGCCATGTCTTTGATCGCATCGTTGTGGGTAACCATGATAATAGTATTGCCGTATTTCTCATTGACAGTTTCGATCAGCTTCAGGATCTCCTTGGATGTCTTATAGTCCAGCGCACCTGTCGGCTCATCGCACAGCAGGATGTCCGGATTCTTGACGATGGCCCGTCCGATCGCAGTTCGCTGCTGCTGACCTCCGGATAACTGATTCGGCAGTTTGTTGCGGTGTTCATAGAGTCCGAGGGTATGTAACAGTTCGTTCACATCCAGCGGTTTGTCGCTCAGATAGGCACCCACTTCGATGTTTTCCCGTACGGTCAGATTCGGGATCAGATTATACATCTGGAAAATATAGCCAAGATGCTTTCTCCGGTAAATAGTCAGTCGTTTTTCCTTCATATCTGCCATCCGCTCGCCGTGAATCACGATTTCTCCATCATCCGCCCTGTCGATGCCGCCGATGATATTTAACAATGTTGATTTTCCGGATCCCGACGGTCCAAGGAGGACACAAAACTCTCCCTGTTCGACCGCAAGATCGATTCCCTTTAATACTTCTACTTTACTCTCGCCCTGTCCAAAGGACTTCTTAATTTGTTGTAATGTAAGAAACATAAACTTCCTCCGGTTTTCTTCCCCATTTTCTGATTGCTTTCGGCTGCAGCTCTCTCCTTCAGAAAAATACCGCAGCCGTATTCACATTTTTATGATTCGTTGCAACTGTTTTCACGCAGCTACGGCTGTTTATAATTAGTTTCTCCTAACCATTTTACCACTATTTGTTCTTCTTTTGGTTTTTACTAATGATAATTTTTCTCATTTAGTAACTGTTCAGTACCTTCACAGTTACGAGCCAAAATGCATTTAAAATCACCTTCGGTGATGGCATTTTGGCTTGTATGTCTCGGGATTTTGGCATATTCATGCCAAAACACCTCGCGGTACAGTGGCTACTGAATAGTTACCTCATTTATATCATAGCTTCTGTCTTTCTATCCGAGTGCCACATCCAGGATCATCATCAGGCAGAATCCCACCCCGAAAAACAGCGTTCCGATATTCGAATGTTCCCCCGCAGACATCTCCGGGATCAGTTCTTCCACAACCACATAGATCATCGCCCCTGCCGCAAAGCTGAGCAGATAAGGCAGGGCCGGAACGATCAGCCCTGCTGCCAGAATCGTAACCGCGGCACCGATCGGCTCCACGATACCGGACAGCGTTCCTCCAAGAAAAGCTTTTGACTTTTTCATCCCCTGTGCCCGAAGCGGCATGGAAATAATCGCTCCTTCCGGAAAGTTCTGGATTACGATACCGATGGAAAGTGCCAGTGCTCCCATGGCTGTAATTTTCGTGTTACCGGTCAGATAACCGGCATAAACCACACCGACTGCCATTCCCTCCGGGATGTTGTGTAAGGTTACCGCCAACACCAGCATCGTCGTCCTCGCCAGCCTGCTCTTCGGTCCTTCCGCCTTTTCACTGTTACGGTGCAGATGTGGAATGATATGATCCAGAGCCAGTAAAAATAAATTTCCGATCCAAAAGCCCACCACAGCCGGGATGAATGCCAGTCGTCCCATCCCTTCGGACTGAACCATCGCCGGAATCAGAAGACTCCATACCGAAGCCGCCACCATCACCCCCGCCGCAAAACCGGTCAGTGCCCGCTGTACCAGATCGCTCAGCTCTTTTTTCATAAAAAATACCCCCGCCGCTCCCAGTGTTGTTCCTACAAAAGGAATCAAAATTCCACCAATTACTTCGCTATTCATAAAATGCTTCTCCTCTCTTTGAAGTTAGTTTATACTAACTCATTTGTTATTTCAATTTCTTTCTGCTTTAACGATAATATTTCGCAATGTATGGAGGGCAGAACCGACACTGCTGATTTATTCTATGTATCTTCTGCTTCTCTTGCCATCCTTTTTCCAATATCAGATATATCATGTCCGCGTAAAGCAAAACCAATCCACCGGACCGATGATTGATATGCAAAACAATAAACCCCCCGTAACATGGAAGTTCTTTTCCCATGTTACGGAGGGGTTTGTTTTTCCTCTGGCTATTCTTTTTTACATCTCATATTTTTTCACAAACAGTGCCCGAATCGCATTCACCACTGCGATGACCATAACGCCCACATCTGCGAAGATCGCCATCCACATATTGGCAATGCCCAGGGCACCAAGCAGCAGACAGATCAGTTTGATACCGATGGCAAAATAAATATTTTCATATACAATATACATACATTTTCTTGCAATACGGATCGCTGTGGCAATCTTTAACGGATCATCATCCATCAGTACGATATCGGCCGCCTCAATCGCTGCATCGGATCCCATGGCACCCATGGCAATTCCGATATCGGCTCTGGAAAGTACCGGTGCATCGTTGATTCCATCACCGACGAATGCCAGTTTTTCTTTTTCTGTCTTTCTGCCCAGCAGTTCTTCTACTTTGCTTACTTTATCTCCCGGAAGCAGTTCGCTGTAAACCTCCTGAATTCCAAGATCCTTTGCCACATAATCTGCCACATTTTTACGGTCACCTGTCAGCATGATGGTCTTTTTTACACCACATTTTTTCAGCTCTTTAATCGCCTGTTTTGCGTGGGGTTTCACCGTATCGGAAATCAGAATATGTCCTGCGTATCTGCCGTCCACAGCCATATGCACAACTGTTCCTACATGACTGCAGGATCTGTATGCAATTCCCAGTTTTTCCATCAGTTTTTCATTTCCTGCTGCCACAGCAATGCCGTCTACTTTCGCAGTAACACCGTTACCACTGATTTCTTCTATCTCTGTGACACGACTTCTGTCAATATTTTTTCCATAGGCTTTCTGCAGACTCTTGCTGATCGGATGAGAAGAGGAACACTCTGCAAGGGCTGCGTATTCCAGAAGTTTTGCATCCTCCAGCTCATTATGGTGTACTCCGCTTACTTCAAACACACCCTGTGTCATCGTACCGGTTTTATCAAATACCACATATTTTGTCTGAGACAAAGTCTCCAGATAGTTCGAACCCTTAACCAGAACACCTGCTTTACTTGCACCACCGATGCCTGCAAAGAAACTTAACGGAATACTGATGACCAGCGCACATGGACAGCTGATAACCAGGAAAGTCAGTGCACGGTAGATCCAGTCACCCCATTCCGGTGACAGTCCCATGAAAAGTGTACGAACCAGCGGAGGCAATACAGCCAGCGCCACCGCACCGTAGCATACCGCCGGAGTATAGTATTTTGCAAATTTTGAAATAAAATTCTCTGATTTTGATTTCTGAGAACTTGCATTTTCTACCAGATCAAGAATCCTGGATACCGTAGATTCTCCGAATTCCTTTGTAGTCCGAATCTTTAACACACCGGTCATATTGATACATCCGCTGATGATCTCATCACCGCAGTGTACATCCTGCGGTACACTCTCTCCGGTCAGTGCACTTGTATTCAGTGTGGAAGTTCCTTCTGCCACGATACCGTCAATCGGTACTTTTTCTCCCGGCTGTACCACGATGACAGAGCCGATCTCCACTTCATCAGGATCCACCTGCTCCAGTTTTCCATCCTGTTCAATATTTGCATAATCCGGGCGGATATCCATCAGCTCGCTGATATTTCTGCGGCTCTTTCCAACCGCATAACTCTGGAACAATTCACCGATCTGATAAAACAGCATAACTGCTACGCCTTCTTTGTAATCCCCAAGGAGAATCGCGCCGATTGTTGCTACCGCCATCAGAAAATTCTCATCAAACATCTGTCGGTTTAAAATACCTTTTCCCGCTTTTTTCAGGATATCGTATCCAATAACCAGATATGGGATCATGAACAATACGAATTTCACATATCCTTTCATCGGAATCAGAGAAAACGCAACAACCAGTACTGCAGCTATCACAATACGGATCAGCATCTTTTTCTGCTTCTTATTCATACTAAAGCCTCCTTTATTCATTCAATGCGGTTACTGTTCACCGGGTAAAAAATACAGCGTAAAGAAACAACTTCGCTTTCCCGGGCAGTTTCTTTACGCTGTCATGATATCTTACAGATAAATCTCGCAGTCATCTTCTACTTTCTTGCAGTTTTTCAGTACATCCTGCATAACAGCTTTCGGATCCTGTCCTTCTTCAAATTCTACACTCATCTTCAGTGTCATAAAGTTTACATTTGCATTCTTTACACCTGCTGTGTTCTTTGCTGCTTCTTCCATCTTATTTGCACAGTTTGCGCAGTCTACTTCGATTTTATAGGTTTTTTTCATATTATTTACCTTTGCCTTTCTTTTCTACTTTTGTTTTTAATGTTATATATGAGCATTTGTTCATATGTTTGATTTTATTATAGCATCGATTTTCTATTTGTCAACTGTTTTTCCGATAGGATGCTTGTTCTTTTTATTTTACAATCTTCAACAGTAGTTCTGTTTCTTTTCTCTTCGGAGCCTCCGGCACTTCTTCCGGATAGCCGAGTGCGATCAGTGCGGATACCGATTCTGTCTCCGGAATCTGCAGAGCTTCTTTTACTTTTGCTTCTTCAAAGATTCCCATGATCACAGTTCCCAGACCTTTTTCCCAGGCAGCCAGACAGAAAGCTTCACCCGCCAGCCCTGCATCGTAGGACTGCCAGTGTGTGCCCTTGGAAGTGGAAAAAGAACCGTCTCTTTCATATCCGGACCTCTCATTGACTGTTGTCTCCACGATCAGCACCGGAGCCTGACCGATGATCCGCTGATTACCGGCAAATCCCATCACGCAGGTATCGGCGATCTCCTGCTTTTTCGCCTGGTTTATTATCGCGATGTAGTGGGCTGTCTGTGTATTTTTCCAGCTTGGTGCGTAGGCTGCTGCGCTAACAATCTCACGAATCTCCTCCTCGCTTACTGCCTGGTCTGTGAATTTTCTGGTGCTTCTTCTCTCTTTAATGCCTTTTATTAATTCCATGTCCTGCTCCTCCTGTTCTGTACAATAAAGCAGAAAAATCGGAGAACAGCTCTTTGTAAAGAGACATTCTCCGGTTCTTCGTATGTTTTTTATTATTTTTACATTATTTTATTCAGAATGTCAATCGTTTTCACAATGACACACCATATCTCATACTCTGAATTATTCCCCAAGCTTTTTACCGGTCAGCATCTCGTAACCCTGCAGATATTTGTTGATGGTCTTGTCCACGATCTCCTGTGGCAGTGTCCAGTTGTTATCCGGGTTTGCTTTCAGCCAGTCACGGGCAAACTGTTTGTCGAAAGAAGGTTGACCATGTCCTGCTTCATATCCTTCTGCCGGCCAGAACCGGGAACTGTCCGGTGTAAGCATCTCATCACCGATCACCATGTTTCCTTCTGCATCCAGTCCAAACTCGAACTTGGTATCTGCGATGATGATTCCTTTACTCAATGCATACTCTGCACATTTTTTATACAGCGCGATGGTGTTGTCACGAAGTTTTTCAGCCAGTTCCTGTCCTCTTCCCGGGAAGTATTTTTCCAGATGAGTTACGCTCTGTTCAAAAGAAATATTCTCATCGTGATCACCGATCTCTGCTTTGGTAGACGGGGTGTAAATAGGCTCCGGCAGTTTATCGGATTCTTTCAGTCCTTCCGGAAGTTCAATACCGCAGACTTTTCCGGTTTTCTTATAGCTCTCCCAGCCACTTCCTGTGATATATCCGCGAACGATGCACTCGATTGGCAGCATCTCCAGTTTCCGGCACATCATACTGTTACCGTCAAACTTCTCCTGCTGGAAGAATTCCGGCATATCTTTCACATCTACAGAAATCATGTGATTAGGAATGATATCCTCTGTCATGTCAAACCAGAACTTGGACATCTGTGTCAGGACAGCTCCTTTTTTGGTCACTTCATTGTTCAGAATCACATCAAAACAGCTGATACGATCTGTAGCTACCATGATCAGGCTGTCACCGTTATCATAAATCTCACGTACTTTTCCTTCTTTAATAGGTTTCATTTCCTGCATTTTACACACCTCATCCTTTTTTTCTTAGACAATGTCTGATGTATTTTCAGTACAGGAAAAGGCTACCACTATCTGAGGGTTATTGTCAAGACTTTGGCCGGTTTTCACTTATAGTTTAAAAATCGTGTTTTAATAAGCATATCTTATAAATGTATGCTATTTCTTTAGAATTTTTTCTAAGTAATTCAGAAAATCCGTGATGTGTTCATCCCAATAATCCCATCCATGAATTCCTTCATGTTCCTCATATACATAATGATATGGATTTCCTTCCATCCCCTGGAAAAAGTCTCTGGTCTCTCTGGCCTTTTCAATCAGAAAATCCTCTGATCCACAAGTATGAAAAATCTCTGGCAATACCGGACGGTTTTTCTGCTTTTCTGCCATATAGAAGGTATCTTCTTCTGTTCCTCTCCAGTCTTTTCTGCCATATTTTGTGAAGTTCATCATATTCCATTTCTGATCATCAAACATACCGCTGTTATTCGGCATAGGTTTTCCGCCATTTGCTCCGGCTGAAAAGCAGCCGATTGCAGCATACCGATCCGGATTGTTGATTCCTATCTTCATTGCACCATATCCACCCATGGAATTGCCTGCAATAAAGTTGTCCTCTCTCTTTTCTGACAGTGGGAAAAACTGTCGCATCAGAACCGGCAGTTCTTCTACAATATAAGTATAAAATGCACCGCCATGAGCCATATCTGTATAAGAGCTCAGATGGGCACTCGGCATCACAACTGCCAGTCCAAGAGGTGCCACATATCGTTCGATGGATGTCCGCCGCTGCCACGTTGTCTGGTCATCGGTTGCTCCATGAAGCAGCCACAGTGTCGGATATTTCTGATCCGTTTTTTCTCCGGATTCCAGTCCGATCTCATTCTTTACCGGCTGCGGTAAGATCACATCCACGCCCACTGCCATATGAAGTGCCTGACTGAACATTTCTACCTGCATATATGCCATATCAATCTGCCTCCTTTCGGATCTGGTCTATCCAGTTCAGAATATCCTGGATCCAGACATCCCAGTATTTCCAGCTGTGATCTCCCTCTGCTTCTTTATATACATAATCATAATCCAGTTCCTTCAGTGTCTGGTTCATCTCACGGTTCTGTTCGATCAGAAAATCATCTACGCCACACCACATATAAAATTTTGGCATCGGCGTATGTTCTTCTTTTCGTTTTTTTGCCAGTGCAAACAAATCGTGTTTACTTCCTTTGAATTTCTCCGGATCTCCAAAGATGTCCTCCCCCAGTGTGGGATAAAAATTCTCATTATTCAATCTGGCACAGATATCTACTCCAAATCCACCGGACAGACTGGCAATTCCTGCATATTTTTCCGGACAGGTAAGTCCCAGTTTGAAGGCACCGTATCCGCCCATAGAATTGCCTGCCACAAAGCGGTCTTTCGGATCATTGGATATACATGGGAAAAATCTTTCACACAATGCCGGTAATTCTTCCGAGAAAAATGTAAAGTAATCAAAACCATATTGCATATCGGTATACCATCCAAGATGGGCATTCGGCATCACAACTGCTATGCCATGTTCTGCTGCATATCGTTCAATGGACGTGTTTCTTGTCCATATGGTCTGGTTATCTGTCATCCCATGAAGCAGATACAATACCGGATATTTATTCTGTTTTTCCACATGTCCGATTCCGATCTGCCCTTCCGTCTGCTGAGGAAGGATTACCTCCATCTGAGAACTCATCCCCAGAACTTCTGAGAAAAAATCAACATGAATCAATGCCACGTTACTTCACCTGCTTTCTATTATTTGATGGCACTGTCTACCTGACCCTGTACAAATGCATCCTGCAGGAGCAGATAGATAATGGTTAACGGTAAAATAGCTAAAACTGCAGACGCTGCCGCACCTCCGTAGTTATTACCTACACTTGAAAAATATTTTTTAATCGTCAGTGTGATCGTTAATAATTCCGGCTTCTGCATAATATACATGGAGTATGCATATTCATTCCATGCAGCAACACCGTGGAGAATTACAACCGTCGCAATGATCGGCTTCAGCTGTGGCAGAATAATATAGAAAAATGTCTGTATAATATTAGCCCCATCTATGATGCTTGCTTCATCCAGTGCCCTTGGTATGGATGAAATAAAGTTCGTAAACATAAACACGGACATTGGTAATCCAAACGCTACCAGCGTAAGAATCAGTCCCCAGTAACTGTTGATTGCTTTCAGATCAACCAGGAAGGTATACACACCAACCAGGATCGTCAGTGGCGGGATCATCATAACCCCCATGAATACGTTCCGGATAAATCCGTTGAATTTTGAGTCATTTCTGGAAAGTGGATAAGCTGCCATGCATGCCAGAACTACCTCGATCACGATGGTAAAGACTGCAATAATCGCCGAATTTTTAAATGCTCTTAAGATAGTTCCATCTTTAATTACGGAAGTGTAATTATCTATTCTCCACACCTCCGGAAATCCCAGTGCTGTGGATCCATCTGACATGCTTTTAAAAGACTGCATAAATAAAACATACAACGGAATCAGATAAATAGCAATGATCAAAAATGCCAGCAGATACTTCCACCAGTATCCTTTTTTCTGTCCCGCATAACAGTGAGTAGCCTCTTCTATATTTTTTCTCACTTTTTCTCTTGTTTTCATTACATCTCCACCTCCTTCTTCCGGAAGTATCCATTCAATATCAGGGAACAAAGCAGGATAAACAGGAACATCACTACACCGACCGCAGAAGCGTAACCAGCCTGCTCCGCTTTAAAGTACCTGTTATCGATATACCAGGACAACGATGAAGTTTCAAATCCCGGACCACCGCCGGACAGAGATACTACTACATCGTAAAGTTTCAGTCCACCGATCAGATTGATGACAAATGCTGAAGACATTGCCGGAATCAGGAGAGGCAATGTAATAGAACGGAAGGTCTGGAAAGTTCCAGCGCCATCGATCGCTGCCGCTTCATAATACATACGGGAAATATTCTGCAGACCTGCCATATAGATAACCATACAGATTCCACAGTACTGCCAGGAGTTGATCAGGGTAATAAATACTCTTCCCACTGCTCCAGAAGCCATCCAGTCACGTCCCTGAAGTCCGAACCATCCAAGGATTTCGTTGATCGCACCGGTATTCTGAACCACAAAGTACATAATATATCCCATGATCAGTCCGGAGATCATAACAGGAAGATATACGATGGTACGTACCACTTTATGCCCTGCAAACTTGGTATTCAAAAACAGTGCAAGTGCCAGTCCCAGTACGTTCTGTAATATGGTACTTCCAAAACCATACAGAATCGTATTCAGAAAAGCCATTTTAAAGTTTTCATCTTTCAACAAATCCAGATAATTTTTTATACCTACAAACTTTTTCACCGGTGAATATCCGTTCCAGTTATAAAAGGATGTCTTTACGGATGTAACCAGCGGTAATAATACAAACAGCAACACCAGTCCAAGCGCAGGCAGATATAATAAATTCATTCGTCTATTTCTTTTTGTCATATGTTACCTCCAAAAAAAGCTGCTGCCTTACTATGCAAAGCAGCAGCTTTTTTATTATCAGCCATTTGTTTCTAACAATGTTTTATAGTTTTCCTGAAAATAGGATGCTGCCTCTGCTACACGATCTTTTGCTGTTCCTACTTCTCCATTATATAATTTTGCCATGGTTTCCTGCATAACGTTCCACATTCCGCTTGGAAGATATTCACGGTCAAAGAAGTTGGAATATGTAATGTTATCCCCGGCAGCTTCTACAGATTTTTTGTAGAGTTCCAGGCTTTCGCTGTCTTCCGGTGTTACATCACTCAGACCAGGCATTCCACCATTGGCTGTGCAGTACTCTGTCAGATTGTCTTTTTCCAGAAGGAAGTTCAGCAGAGCTTTGCAGCAGTCAATGTTTTCGGAAGTGTTGGAAATTGCCAGGCAACTACCTTCACCAACGGTATATGCTGCATTTCCACCTTCTTCTACTGCCGGAACCGGGATGATTCCAAAGTTGACATCCGGTGTATATGTCTTTATTGTCTGAATATTTGCCGGTGAACCCCACGGAATAAATCCATAATCTCCGCTTCCCAGATATTTGAACTGAGTCGTCTGGTCTGCTGTGAAGATGTCTTCGTTGAACCATCCGTTATCATACAGTTCTGCATACAGATCCAGGAACTGGGTATTCTTTGTAAAATCAAAGCTTCCGTCTTTCAGTGCTTCTCTGCTCTCATACGGTGCTCCATCGATCGTATAGAAAGAGTTTAACTGTTCCATGGTACCGGTCAGTGTACTTCCGTTCTTTCCTGAGATAACCAATGGAGTTGTTCCGTTTGCTTCCAGTTTCTCACAGGCGGCCTTGAAATCATCCCATGTCTTGATCGCATAAGGATCAATATCATTTGCTTCCAGCACATCTGCATTGTAAACCATTCCATATACCCACTGTGTTAACGGTGCGGTACAAACTTTTCCATTTTCATCTGTGATAACCGCTTTTACTGCGTCATCCAGACGGCTTACCCATTCTTCTCCGCTCAGATCTTCACAGAAATCGTTGTAACGAAGGGTTGACCAGCCGTGAGTTACAAACATATCCGGCATATCCTGAGATGCCATACGGGTCTTCATGATATTTTCATGGTCACTTCCGTTTTGAACGACCTCAACCTCTGCTCCTGTCTGCTGGCTGAACTCGTCGATCAGTTTGTTGAAGCAATCCAGCGTATTCTGATCACCCTGGATAGAATCTTCAATGTCTACTTCGATCTTAACGCCATCAAAAGATCCGTCGGAACTGTCTGCAGATGCTTCGCCGCTGTCTGTTGTCTCTGTACTGCTGCTGTCATCTGTCTTTGCATCTGTCTGTTTTCCGGAATCTGAGGAACCGCACGCTCCAAGGGTTCCCATCATGCTTGCTGCCAGCAATACTGCCAAAACTTTTCTCTTCATGTAAAATCCTCCTTTTGTGATGTGTTCGCTCACATCTGTCTTGTTGCTTTACATTTTAACAGGTCGATGGTATACTTTGGTTATAAATTTTAGTGCACTTTTGTTAGTTTTTCAATGATTCTTGAGGTATTTTTATGAAATTAAAACGAAAGATTTTTCTGATTTTTTCTCTGGTCGCCGTGATTCCGATGATTTTCCTGACTACCTATACGGTTGTCCAGTATACTCATATGATTGATAATCGTATGGAAGATATTTCCCATGAGCAGCAGGAAAATCTATCCGATGCCATCGATGCTTCGTATACTTCCATCCGTCAGGTTTTCATGCTGTTGACCTTTGCAAGTAACACAGATTCTTCGATTATCAAAATTCTGCGGCCTTACGCAGACCCGGAAATTCATATGACGAATATGGAGATCTACCGTGCCTGTCTTCAACTTCGCAATGCGAATCAGAATATTTTTTATACTTACGATTTTCTGAACGGTGTCTATGTCTATACGCCTTCCGGAAATCTGATTTCCTATGAAACAAGTAAGAACGGAACCATTGCTCAGACCTACAATCCCAAAAATGATGACTGGTATAATCGCACCATTGAACCGGGTGGAAAAATGTATTACAGCTCTCTAGATAAACATCCTATGTTTGAGTCCAAGAATAAAAGTATCTTTTTTTCTCAGACCATTATCGATCCGGATACCGGTAAGTTTCTCGGTGTACTCATTATCGACTGTTCTCCGGAGCTTTTCAATCTGGATTCGGTCAATGCCCTTGGTAATATGAACCTGATCACTCTGACCAATACAAACAATCAATCAGTCTACTATACCAACGATTCAGATGGTTCTTTTTCTATAAAGCCAGATGCATCCAATACTCTTTATACTGAGATTGATCATACGCCTCTTCTTCTCGCACTCACTCTGGATTATTCCTCTTTGCGGGAAGATTACACCAGAATTGCATTTCTTCTGGTTATCGTCTCTGCGCTCTGTATTTTATGTGTATTACTGTTTACTTTTTATTTTTCGAACAGTATGCTCCTTCCGATCGAAGAACTCAGTGAACAGATGCTCCATCAGTCCGATCCCGTTGTCCACTCGAAAAAGGATTATACCTGTCGGAAAGATGAAATCGGAACCCTTTACCGTCAGTACGACATGATGCTGGAAAAGTTAAATGCATCGATAAAAAAAGATTATCAGGACAAACTGATCGTTCTTGATGCACAGATGAAATCCCTGGAGGCGCGGATTAATTCACACTTTCTTTTTAACACGCTGGAATCCATTAACAGCCTGGCTGAAATCGACGAAAACGAAGATATAGCCACCATGTCACTGGCTCTTGGCAATATGTTTCGCTACGCTATTAAGACAGAAAGTGAACTGGTAACGCTGGAGCAGGAACTTCGTCATGTACAGGACTATGTGGCGATTCAATCTATCCGGTTTGATAACCGTTTTCATTTATCGGTTACGATTCCAGAAGAATTGTATGAGCTAAAGGTCTTGAAACTAATTCTGCAGCCGCTGGTGGAAAATGCACTTTGCCACGGTCTTCATTATTGCACCAGTGGTGATCAGATTACGATTCACGGATATGTAGCAGATCGTATTCTTCATATATTTGTATCGGATAACGGCTGTGGCATCTCGCCGGAAGAACTGGAACGGATCCGGCAGCGTCTGAATGAAGAAGCTGTCTTTACCGAACTCGGACACAGAAACAAACAGAGTATCGGCCTGAAAAATATCCAGTCGCGGATTGAATTATATTATGGAAAAGGCTATGGACTGACCATCCACAGTCAGCTGACGCAGGGCACCAAGATTGAAATCAAGATCCCTGTTTTTCAGTCGAAGGAGGACTGATTGTATGTATACTTATGTGATTATAGACGATGAACCACTGATTCGAAGAGGAACGAAGAAAAAACTGGAACCTTTATCTCATCTGCTCACCTGCTGTGGGGAAGCTTCTGATGGAAGGGAAGGTCTGGAACTGGTCCGACAGTTAAAACCCGACATCGTAATTCTGGATATGCAGATGCCGGTTATGGCCGGTACGGAACTACTTCCCGCTCTTTCTGAGGAATTTCCTTCCACCGCTTTGATCGTTATCAGTGGCTTCCAAAATTTTGACTATATGAAACAGGCGATTTCTTCCAAAGTCATTGACTACATCTTAAAACCATTCAGCAAAGATGAGATTCAGCAGACTGTCTTAAAAACCATTGACTCTCTGAAAGATAAAGAAGCGGAAGACCATCATCTGACTTCTATGGTTCAGGAAAAAGAAGAGGCCTTCTATTCTCTTGATCTGAAGCTGCTGACAGATTTTCTGCTTGGCTATACAGATACCGCACACTCGTCTGTCAGCTCTCAGAAACTATCTTTTATCAATGAAATGCATCACTTTGTGTTACTGACACTTTATTCTCTTCCGGAACAAGATCCACTCCCGGTACAGGACTGGCTGGAGCGAAATGGGTTTACAGATCTTGCCCTTTATCTTCCGGACGGAAATACGCCTTCTTTTCATTTTCTGATTGTATTTCTTCCTGAGACCTCCGCAGACAGTGCTGTCTCCAACCGTTTACTGCGTCAGTTTTTAAACGATTTTCTTCCGTGGCTGGAACATTTTCCTGCCTATCCACTGGTGGGGATCAGCGCAGTTCACAAAGATCTTTCGGAACTGCACACTGCTTATACGGAGTGCCGGGAAGCACTGAATATGCAGCCTGTAGGTATTTCCCATACAGACATTTCTTTCTTTTATCAGCCTTCCGATCCACCTTCTTCTATCAGCTGGGAAAAACAGGACGAATTCCTTTTTCGTATCGAATCCGGCGAAGGCGAGGTTGTCCGGGAGATGGTCGAAGAACTGTTTTCTTACTATCTTACACTCACTCCCTGTACACTCTGGGATGTGAAATGCCATTGCGAACAGCTGACGTATCATTGTCATACGGTTTTAAATTACTATCTGAAAAAAACTGACGATTCCTGGAAAGCTTCTCCCAATATGCAGGCAATCGTAAACACCTTATTTTCTTCTGATGAAGTAAAAGCGTATTATATGCAGTTTTTCCTGAATATTACATCCCTGTTGAAGAAACAAAGTGTCTACAATACCGGCGAACTGATTGATCAGATTCAGTTTTATATCCAGCGAAACTATCAGAAAAATATCACCCAGGAATTCATCGCTTCCCTCTTTTACCTGAACCGAAGCTATCTCAGCCAGCTTTTCAAAAAGCAGACCGGACAAAAATTTGTCGACTATCTGAATGATATTCGTATGAACAAAGCCAAAGAGCTGCTGATACATTCTGACCGTAAGATGTATCAAATTGCCAAAAATGTAGGCTACGACAATACAAAATATTTTTTCCGGATTTTCAAAAAGAAAATCGGACTGTCACCGGAGCAATATCGTGAGCAATTTGCCGATGTGCAGGCATAACGAGTAACTAAAAAAGGAAGGCTGTTTTCATGCTTTAGCATGCAACCTTCCTTTTGCTTTCTCTATTTTCCTTCATCCAGCAACTGCAAAAATTCTTTTTCCGGCATCGGCTTATAGTAATAATATCCCTGGATATAATCACATCCGTTCTCACGTAGGAATGCTACCTGTTCTTCGGTCTCTGCACCTTCCGCTACCAGTCGAATCTCAAGCTGATGTGCCATATCGATGATTGCCCGCAGGATACTCTCTGACTTTTTATTCACTCCGATATTTCGTACAAAACTGATATCCATCTTCAGAATATCAAAATCATAATCCTGCAGCATTCCAAAAGAGGAATATCCGCTTCCGAAGTCATCCAGCAGGATCTCTGCACCGTTTTCTTTCAGATGTGTCAGCATACGGGTGTGATTCTCGCCTATTGCTGCCAGAGAAGTCTCGGTAATTTCAAAGCGGATCTTCTGTTCATTTTGATTGTTTTTTTTCAGTCCCCGCACGATCCACTCCAGCATATTTTCATCGTAGAAGTCCATCCAAGAAAGATTGACGGATACGGGTACAAACCGTTTTTCCTCTGTTCTTCGCTGATTCAGACAGCCTGTCACTTTCTCAATCATATAGCGATCCAGTTGCGAGATATAGCCACCCTTTTCCAGCGCAGGAATAAACTGTCCGGGAGAAATCCATCCTTTCTGCTCATGAAGCCAGCGCACCAGTGCCTCCGCCGATACGATTTTTCCGGTTCTTGCATCCACGACCGGCTGATAAAACACCTGAAATTCCTGTTTGACAATCCCCTCTTCAAATTCCGAACAGATTTCCATCTCATCCACATAAGTATCTTTCATATCATTTTTAAAGATAGCATAGGGTTTCAGATACTCGTCTGTGATATATCCCTTTGCAAGTTTTGCTCTGTCTATCATACCGGTGACCGACACATCGTTTTCCTGGATATAATAAATGCCACAGGTACTGTAAATATGCATCTTTCTTTTTTCTTTTCCGTAATTGAAATTACAAAATTCTGTCAGATAGTCATAATCCAAATTCCCTGCTTCGATCAGACACGCAAAATGATCCGATTCAATCCTCGAAGTTTCGATGGGATCAAATCTTGAATATATGATTCTCTGGTAAAACCAGCACAGTAATTTATCTCCGCCACCTACGCCGAGAAGTTCATTGACTGCCTTAAAATTCTTAATATTAAAAAACAGAAGCACATAATCTGTTTTTGCAGGCATCTCTTTTAATGATCTTGACACCCGGCGGATAAATTCCTTTCTGTTACATCCTCCCGTCACCTGATCAATATAATCTCGTTCAAAAAGTGCAATCGTGTTCCGCACTCTGGTGTTAACAATCCTTGCATCAAAAGGTCTGCTGAAATAATCACTGACCCCCATTTCATAAGCGTGGCCTATATATTCATCGGATGTCTCAGCAGATATAATAATAACCGGAAGTTCTTTTAGCCAGTTACGTTGCTGCATCACCTGCAACACGCCGAATCCATCCAGCTCCGGCATGGTAATATCCAGAAGTACGATAGAGAAACTATAAAGGCCTTCCTCCATGACTGCTATGGCTTTTTTCCCATCTTCCGCTTCCACAATATCATATTCATTTTCCAATATTCCGGTCAGAATCTCGCGATTCATCTCAGAATCATCCACGATCAGAATACGTCTTTTTCTCGTCTGTTTCATTGATATCTTCTCCAAACAAATGGTAACAGCCACTTCCCCGCTGCTTCTTTCGTCATTGACGTATATTCGCCAATATGTCGATGATATTATACTCTATTTTCAATACAGTGTCTATCATTTTTCATTATTCCCAGCTACAGAATCTCCGTATCTCCGTGTTTTAAAAGTACTTTCTATTTTACAGACCAAAGAATGTGTCCTGTCGCATCTTCGCGAGGCATTTTTTCTTTACAGGAAAGCAATTTCCTGTAAAATCAAAATTGGTCCACCGGACCAATTATTGATATGCAACGCAACAAAAAAAAGCCGGAGAACTGCAAAACAGTTCTCCAACCTCTCATTTTCTGTTTATTTTATTTCTCATCTGCCGGTACGTCTTTGATGCTGAAGCTCATTCTTCCCATCTTATCCTTGCCCATACAGATCACTTTGACTTCATCGCCCAGTGTCAGAACATCCTCTACCCGATTGATACGCTCTTTTGCGATCTTGGAGATATGAACCATACCCTCTTTTCCTGGTGCAAATTCGATAAATGCGCCGAATTCTTTGATGCTTACTACTTTACCGGTGAAAATCTGGCCTTCTTTGTAATCTGTTACGATGGTCTGGATATAGTGAATCGCTTTATCCATCATCTTCTGATCTGTTCCGCAGATAGAAACTGCTCCGTCATCTGTGATATCGATTTTTACACCGGTCTCATCGATGATCGCATTAATGGTTTTTCCTCTCTGACCTACCACATCGCCGATCTTTTCCGGATCGATCTTGATCTGAACGATCTTCGGTGCGTATTCATTCACATGCTCTCTCGGGCCTGCGATACATTTTTCCATAACTTCAGTCAGAATATACTCTCTTGCCTGTTTGGTCTTTGCAATAGCCTCTTCAATGATCGGACGGGTCAGACCATGGATCTTGATATCCATCTGGATCGCTGTGATACCATCATGTGTACCTGCCACCTTGAAATCCATATCGCCGAAGAAATCCTCCAGACCCTGGATATCGGTCAGAACGATATAATCATCATCGGTCTCGCCGGTTACCAGACCACAGGAGATACCTGCTACCGGTTTTTTGATCGGTACACCTGCTGCCATCAGAGACATGGTAGATGCACAGATACTTGCCTGAGAAGTAGATCCGTTGGATTCGAATGTCTCAGATACGGTACGGATCGCATATGGGAATTCTTCCTCACTTGGCAGTACCGGAACCAGAGCTTTCTCAGCCAGTGCGCCATGACCGATCTCACGACGTCCCGGTCCACGGCTCGGTTTTGTCTCACCTACAGAGTAGGACGGGAAGTTATAGTGATGCATGTAACGTTTTCCAACCTCGAACTCATCCAGGCCATCCAGACGCTGTCCCTCGGACAGAGGAGCCAGGGTGGTGATGGTACAGATCTGTGTCTGTCCTCTTGTAAACATGGCAGAACCGTGAACACGCGGTACGATATCCGTTTCTGCAGCCAGCGGACGGATCTGTGTGATCGCACGACCATCCGGACGTTTGTGATCTTTCAGGATCATCTTACGAACGGTCTTTTTCTGATACTGGTACACGGCTTCACCCAGAACAGCCAGCCATTCCTCATTATCAGCAAATGCTTCTTCCAGTTTTGCTGTCACCTGACGGATATTTTCTTCTCTTGTCTGTTTGTCATCGGAGAATACAGCTACTTCCATCTCTTCCGGTGTTACGATCTCTTTCATCGCTGCGAACAGTTCTTCCGGAACCGCACAGGATTCATAGCTGTGTTTTGCTTTTCCGCAGTCAGCTACGATTTTGTCGATAAATGCGATGATCTCTTTGTTGACCTTATCAGCTTCAAAAATAGCTTCAATCATCTTTGCTTCCGGAACTTCGTTTGCTCCGGCTTCAATCATGATGACTTTTTCTCTTGTGGAAGCAACAGTCAGTTTCAGGTCAGATTTTGCATTCTGCTCCAGTGTCGGGTTAATGATCAGTTCACCATCGATCATACCTACCTGTGTTGCTGCACACGGTCCGTCAAAAGGAATATCTGAGATGCAGGTTGCGATAGAGGAACCAAGCATTGCCACAACTTCCGGATTACACTGTGGATCTACAGACATTACCATGTTATTCAGTGTAACATCATTACGGTAATCCTTCGGGAACAGCGGACGCATCGGACGGTCAATTACTCGGGAGGTCAGAATCGCATGCTCGGATGCTTTTCCTTCTCTCTTGTTAAATCCACCCGGGATTTTTCCTACTGCATACATTTTCTCTTCATATTCTACACTTAACGGGAAAAAATCAATTCCTTCTCTTGGCTTTTCTGATGCGGTTGCGGTAGAAAGTACAACGGTATCACCATAATGCATAAATGCTGCGCCATTAGCCTGTTTTGCCACGCGGTCGATGTCAACTGTCAGTGTTCTTCCTGCCAGTTCCATAGAATAACTTTTGTACATACATTTTCTCCTTTTTCTGCCCTCTGGGCGATTTTTTCGTTACTGTTCATTTCATTCTCAGCAACATTCTGCCGGCGGATATGCTCCGAAACAACTGAAAAACACACTCCCCGCTGTCCTTATCCTGCTTTGGCAATATGCTTTTCAGTGGTCTCGGCATCCTTTCCGACATCTTCCGGTAATCGACAGTATCCGTTGGGATATATTTTCCCTTTTTCCGCTGTCTTGTACAGATTAAGATAAGAGGGATGGAAGAATACCTTCCACCCCTCGCCATTCTTTTCTCTGTGCAGTTGAATTACTTTCTGATTCCTAATTTTTCAATCAGTGCACGATATCTTTCGATATCTGTTTTCTTCAGGTAATCCAGCAGACCTCTTCTCTGACCTACCATTTTCAGCAGACCTCTTCTGGAATGATGATCTTTGTGGTGTGTTTTCAGATGCTCTGTCAGCTCCTGGATTCTTGCTGTCAGTACAGCTACCTGTACTTCCGGTGAACCTGTGTCGCCTTCTGTTCTTGCGTATTCAGCCATAATAGCCTGTTTCTTTTCTTTAGAAATCATTTTGTTTTCCTCCTGTTTTTTCAATCGCCACATATTAAGAAATGGTCGGAGTATCCGATATCTGAATATGGGCTAACTCATACTCGAACAGTATACCATATGCTCTCAGTAATGTAAACCTCTTTTTTCGAAATATCGCTTTCCTGAACCGGCATCTCTCTGAATCTGTGCTTTCAGTTCTTCCACCGAATCAAACTTGCACTCCGGACGCACAAAGTGATAGAATTCCACCCTGGCCTCTTCCCCGTACAGATCCTCGTCGCAGTCAAACAAATACGTCTCTACACCTGCAAACGGCACTTCCACGGTGGGCTTCACCCCCACATTGGAGATTCCATAGAACGTTTTACCTTTGATAAAAGTTTTCGATGCATAGACACCAAAGGGTGGAAGAAGTTTTCCGTCTTCCGGCACCTGATTGATCGTCGGAAGTCCCCAGGTACGCCCCAGCTGTCTTCCATGTACCACTTCTCCCAGCACAAAATACCGGTAGCCAAGGAGCTCATTGACTTTCTCGATATTTCCTTCCTGAAGTACCTCACGGATCCAGGTGCTGCTGATCGGGCGTTCTTCCCGCGTCTCTTTGCTTAAAATTTCCACCTCAAATCCATATTGGGTACCCGCCTGCCGTAACAGTTCCGGATTTCCTTTTCTGTTATGGCCAAAGTGAAAATCCGGCCCCACCACTACATAAGCGGCACGCAGCTGTTTAACCAGAATCTCCCGGATAAAATCCTCCGGCTCCATCCGGATGATTTCCGGAACGAACGGACACTCCACCAGACAGTCCACTCCCCGGCGTTCCAGAAGGATCCTGCGCTCTTCATTCGTAAGAATCGTCCGCTTGATCCTGGTTCCCAGTCTGACAAGAGGAGAAACATCAAAGGTAAATACTACTGTTTCATATCCTTCTTTGCCGATTTCCAGAACCCGGTTGATCAGTTTGCTGTGCCCCTTATGGACGCCGTCAAATTTTCCAAGTGTTACCACACTTCTCTTATCCAATTGAAAATCCAGATTTTTTGTAATATATTTCATGTCTCTTTCCATTCTTCTCTCTGTCGCAACTGTTTTTCCAATTGCTTTTACGGGACAAAACATCTCACAGAATATTGCCTGCAGAATCGTTACGCCTCATTTTCTTTTCGATAAAACATTTTCACCGGTATCATCTGATCTGTCTTTTTCTCATACAGTCCTATAAATGTCTCCCGGCTGTCATATACTCTGACATAACCTCCATCCACCTTGAGCTCCTCCTGTAACAGTTCCGGAAAAATCCGGTTTCCGTTGTGTACCAGAAGATCACCCTGCGGTGTTGTTTTCGCAGCCGGATACTGATCGAACATCCTGTCTACCGGAAGAATCAAACGTTCTATATTACCTTCTTCCATGACTTTTTGTACTTCGTCCAGTTTTACCGCGTCTGTTAATCCAAACCGCTCTACCCGGGTGCGCAGAAGTTCTTCCATGCAACCGCCACATCCCAGTTTTTCACCGATATCGTTACATAAGGTCCGGATATACGTTCCCTTGGAACACTGCACCCGAATCTTTACTTTCGGAAGCTCCATCCACAAAACCTCAATGTTATGAAAGGTAACCGGTCTGGCTTTTCGCTCCACGACTTTACCTTCCCGTGCCAGTTCGTACAGTTTTTTTCCATTCACTTTCAGTGCGGAATACATCGGTGGAACCTGCTGCTGCTCACCCTGAAATGAAAGAATGCAGGTGCGGACTTCTTCTTCCGACACCTGCACTGACGACTCCTTCAGGATCGTTCCTTCCATATCCTGGGTATCGGTGGTGATTCCCAACCGAAGCACTGCCTCGTATTCCTTATCGTGATCTGCCAGCAGATCACACAGTTTTGTTCCTTTTCCAAGGCAAACCGGCAGGACACCCTGTGCCTGAGGATCCAGGGTTCCCGTATGACCGATCTTTTTTTGTTTTAAGATTCCACGAAGCTTCGCCACCACATCATGAGATGTATAGCCTGCTTCTTTGTATATATTGATTACACCGCTTCTTTCCATATGTTTTCTTTACTCCTGAAGCTGTCTTTCTATATCCAGTGTCAGACTGTTTACCACATCGAACACTGATCCCTGCATAGTACATCCGGCTGCTTTCACATGGCCTCCACCGCCAAAATAAGAAGCCACTCTTGCCACATCCACTTTGCCGTTGGAACGCATGCTGACTTTATACTCCTGCACACCGATTTCATATAAAAAGATGGCAACCTCCACGCCACGGGTATTCTGTAACTGGTTGACGATACCATCCATATCTTTCGGTGTCACACCGTAAAAATCCATGTCTTTCTTTCTCACATAACCCACGATACACCGCTGATCCAAAAGCATGATGCTCTCCATGATCGTGCGTCCCATAATCTGATTCTGTGCATAAGATTTTGTATAGAAAGAATCCTTGATGATACTGGTAAAATCAATGCCTTTTGCCATCAGCTGACCTGCGATCTCCATGGTTCTGGTTCCGGTACAGCTGTACTGGAACACACCGGTATCGTGAACGATCCCGGTATACAGTGCTTCCGCACAGGCTTTGTTGATCTTTTCCGGCTCCAGAAGTTCATAGAGCACTTCACAGGTAGAGCTTGCGTCCGGAACGATCTGATTCTCCTGTGCAATTCCTTTATTCGTGATGTGATGATCGATGCACGCGGTTATTTTCGCCGTATTCACTGCCTGACCGGCAACGCCGATCCGGTCTGTGCTGCTGACATCGAATTCCAGGAACAGGTCATATTCTTTCTCTTCCCATTCCTGTTTCGCCTGATCGATGTCCTGAATAAAATGAAATACTTCCGGTACCTCCTCCAGATAAACATCTGTCTGGATCTGTGGGTAATTTTCTTTCAGATACAGATACATTCCCATGCAGGAGCCCACGCAGTCACCATCCGGTCTTACGTGACCGGCGATGGCTGCTGTGGTTACACCCTCAAGTACAGATGCAATATTATTTATCATCTTCCTCATCCCTTTCCGGGGTCTCTTTATTTACCTCGTCAATTAATCTGGACATATGCACACCATATTCAATCGACTGATCCAGTACAAACTGAATCTCCGGTGTGTTACGAAGATTCAGACGTTTTGCCAGCTGGCGGCGTACATAACCTTCTGCACTGCGAAGACCGGCAATGGTATCTTTCTTTTCTTCATCGGAACCCATCACACTGATGTATGCCTTGCAGGTTTTCAGATCCGGTGCCACTTCCACAGAAGTGACGGATGTCATCATATGAATTCTGGGATCTTTGATCTCCTGACGGATGATGAGGCTTAATTCTTTCATCACTTCGCCGTTGATCCTTGTATTTTTTATGCTGTTTTTTCTCATTATCTATCACCTCAATCCGGTATGAAAGCCTATCTCGGTACTTCTACCATGATGTATGCTTCTACCTGATCCAATTCCTGGATATCGTTGAATCCTTCGAATACCAGACCACATTCATAACCGGCTTTTACTTCTTTCACATCATCTTTGAATCGTTTCAGAGATGCCAGTGGGCCTTCGAAGATCTGTTTTCCTTCTCTGGAGATTCTTACCGTACAGCCTCTCTGGAATACACCATCCAGAACATAACTTCCGGCGATGTTACCGACACCGGATGCTTTGAAGATCTGACGAACTTCTGCATGACCGATGACTTTCTCTTCGAAGACAGGATCAAGCATACCCTTCATGGCAGCTTCCACATCTTCGATTGCCTGATAGATGACACGGTACAGACGCAGGTCTACACCTTCCTGTTCTGCGGTTGCTTTTGCTGTCGCGTCCGGACGAACGTTGAAACCAATGATGATCGCGTTGGAGGCAGAAGCCAGTGTTACGTCCGATTCGTTGATAGCACCTACACCACCATGGATGACCTTAACGACAACTTCATCATTAGACAGCTTCACAAGACTCTGCTTTACAGCTTCCACAGATCCCTGAACATCGGCTTTTACGATAAGATTCAGTTCTTTCAGGTTGCCTTCCTGAATCTGGCTGAACAGATCATCCAGAGACATCTTCGCTTTTGTTTCTTCCAGCAGACGGTTCTTATTTTCAGAAATAAAGGTTGCTGCAAAGTTCTTTGCTTCTTTATCGTTTTCGGTAGCCACCAGAACTTCACCTGCGTTCGGTACATCTGACAGACCAAGAATCTCTACCGGCGTAGACGGACCTGCTTCTTTGACACGGCGTCCCTTATCATCCATCATCGCACGTACTTTACCTGAGGAAGCTCCGGCTGCGATAAAGTCACCCACATGCAGCGTACCTTTCTGTACCAGGATAGTAGCAACCGGACCTTTTCCTTTGTCAAGCTGCGCCTCGATAACCAGACCACGTGCTTTTCTCTTCGGATTGGCTTTCAGTTCGCATACCTCGGAAGTCAGCAGGATCATCTCCAGCAGTTCCTCGATACCCTGGTGAGTCTTTGCGGACACCGGAACGAAAATAGTGCTTCCACCCCAGTCTTCCGGAATCAGTTCGTACTCGGAAAGTTCCTGTTTTACTCTCTCGATGTTGGCACTCGGTTTATCTACTTTGTTGATCGCAACAATGATCTCAACACCTGCTGCTTTTGCATGGTTGATTGCTTCTACCGTCTGCGGCATCACACCATCGTCTGCTGCAACTACCAGAACAGCGATATCGGTGGAGTTTGCTCCACGCATACGCATAGCGGTGAATGCCTCATGTCCCGGAGTATCCAGGAATGTGATCTTCTGTCCCTTGATTGATACCACATATGCACCGATGTGCTGTGTGATACCACCGGCCTCACGGTCGGTTACATTTGTCTTACGGATCGCATCCAGCAGTGAAGTTTTACCATGGTCAACGTGTCCCATAACGCAGACAACCGGTGGTCTTGGAACGAGATCCTTCGGATCTTCCTCTTCCTCTTTTAACAGTTCCTCGATCACATCCACTTTTTCTTCCTGTTCTGCGATAATATCATAGTCAAGTGCGATCTCCTGTGCCTTTTCAAAATCGATCTCATGGTTTACCGTAACCATAGTTCCTTCCATAAACAGTTTCTTAACGATCACTGCCGGCTGCATCTTCATCTTTTCTGCCAGTTCGCGAATCGTCATTTTCTCCGGAAGTGTGATTTCTTTCACTACTTCTTTCTTTTCTTCCTTCGGCTGAGGACGGGCAGGTTTCTGCAGTGCTTTCGGCAGTCTGCTCTTCTGAAAACGTCCCTGGTTCGGACGGTTGGATCCCTGTCCGTTTCTTCTGTCCTGGGTCTTTTTCTCTTCTCTTTCGCGTTCTTTTTCTTTATCTTTTTCTTTGTTCTTTACGTCTCTGACCGGTTTTCTTGCCAGGCCCAGATCCATACTGTCCATAGCAGGTCTGGAATCTCTGCGTTCATTTCTGCGTCCGTTGTTTTCTCTTCCGTCGCGGTCTCTGTTATCACGGTTCATACCGTTTCTGTTGTTATCAAAACGACGGCCACCCTGATTGTCTCTGTTCTGATTGTCTCTGTTTTGTCCGTCTCTGTTTCCATCGAAGCGACGGCTTCCGTTTCCGCCGTCCTGACGGTTGTTCTGTCCCTGATAACGGTTATTATTCTGGCCGTTTCTGTTATCAAAGCGACGGCCACCCTGGTTATCTCTGCTCTGGCCATCACGATTCTGATTGTCTCTTCTTCCCTGGCCGTTGAATCTTCTCTCCTGACCATCTCTGCTCTGGCCGTCACGGTTCTGATTGTCTCTTCTTCCCTGACCGTTGAATCTTCTCTCCTGGCCGTCTCGGTTCTGATTGTCACGGTTCTGATATCCACTGCGGTTTCCTTCGCCGTTTCCTCTTGCCGGTCTGTCCTGTCCGTTTCTGTCAGACTGCGGTTTGTTTCTTCTGAAATTCTTACCTTCCTGGGTCTGTGCGTTCTGCGGACGGAATACCTGAATCAGATTAGATTTCTTTTTCGGGCGGTCAGCTGCTTCTTTTTTCTCTTCTTTTCCTTCATTTTTTCCGGAGAATGCATCCCGGACCATTTTTTCATCTTTTTCTTCCAATGTACTCATATGACTCTTAACTTCTACCTTTTTCTCCTTTAAAAATTCAATAACTTCTTTGTTTGTTTTATTTAATTCCTGTGCAATTTCATAGATTCTTGATTTTGGCATTCTACCACCAACCTTTCTGCTCCATGCCAAGAAATGTAATTATTCAGATTTCAGCTGTTTTTCCATTGCTGCTGCCAGGTTTTCATCAGTTACTGCCAGAGACGCACGGAATTCTTTTCCCATGGCTCTTCCCAGTTCCTCTTTTCCTCCGAAATCATAACAGGGTACTTCATAATACGTACACATATTATGGAATTTCTTTTTGGTATTGTCCGACGCTTCCGCCGAAACGATGACCAGCCAGGCCTTTCCTGTCTTTACTGCTTTCTCCGTTGAAAACTCTCCGCTGACAATCTTACCTGCCTTGGTGGAAAGTCCGATCAGTGATAGTACTTTATTACAATTCAATCGTATCCAGCTCCCTTTCCAGGTTCTCGTAAACCTCCTGAGGAATCTGCATCTTCAGGGAACGTTCCAGCCCTTTGTTCTTGATGGCTTTCTGCAGACATTCCTTTGAGAAACAAAGATATGCGCCGCGACCGTTTTTTCTTCCGGTCACATCCAGTACGATTTCACCTTCCGGCGTCTTCAGTACACGCATCATTTCCTTTTTATTTTTCATCTCATTGCATCCGATACATTTCCGCAGCGGCACCTTTTTTATATTTCCCATAGCTATCCGCCTCACTGTTTTTTCAGATCTTACTCTTCTTCTGTGGATGTCTCTTCCGAGATCTCTTCTGTTTTCGGTTCTTCATCCAGTTCTACATCGGCCAGAGCATCTTCCATGGAATCTTCACCCTCTTCATCGTCAGATTCCTGATAATATTCAAAATCACCGGCTTCTCTTGCCTGTGTCTCACTCTTGATATCAATCTTGAAGCCTGTCAGACGGGCTGCCAGACGGGCATTCTGTCCTTCTTTACCGATTGCAAGAGACAGCTGATAATCCGGAACAATAACCAGCGCAGTCTTCTCATCCGGATCTGCCAGTACAGTGATCACCTTTGCAGGGCTCAGTGCATTCTCAATCAACAGTGCCGGATTCTCATTCCAGCTGATGATATCGATCTTCTCACCACGCAGTTCTTCCACAATAGTGTTTACTCTGGCACCGTTCATACCTACACACGCACCGACGGCATCAACATCCGGATCATTGGACCATACAGCGATCTTGGTTCTGGAACCGGCTTCTCTTGCGATACTCTTGATCTCTACGATACCGTCTTTTACCTCTGTCACTTCTGCTTCAAAGAGACGTTTTACCAGTTCCGGATGAGTTCTGGAAACCATGATCTTTGGTCCTTTCGGTGAATCCTTAACTTCCAGTACATATACTTTGATACGTTCGGTCGGTTTGTATACTTCACCTTTGACCTGCTCGTTTTCACTCAGGATCGCATCTACCTTACCCAGATTCACACTGACATTTTTTCCCATGTACCGCTGTACCACACCGGTAACCACGTCTTTTTCTTTCTGGAAATATTCATCATACAGAACTTTTCTTTCTTCCTCACGGATCTTCTGCAGAATCACATTCTTTGCGTTCTGTGTCGCGATACGTCCGAACTGTTTGGACTGAATCGGAACCTGAACGATATCCCCCAGTTCATATTTGGAATCCATCATCTTCGCATTGGAAAGGCTGATCTCCATCACCGGATCTTCTACCACCTCCACTACGGTCTTGTCAGCATATACGCTGAACTCGCAGGTTTCATGATCGATGGTCACATGTACGTTATCTGCTTTTCCAAAATGGTTTTTACAGGCCTGAATCAGAGACTGTTCGATCGCTTCCATCAGAACTTCTTTGCTGATATTTTTTTCTTTTTCCAGAATAGTTAACGCTTCCAGTAATTCTGTGTTCATTTTTTCTTTATCCTCCTTAAAAATCAAAAGCAAGACGAATCAATGCGATATCTGCTTTTTCAAATGTCTGCTCTTTCTGATCCTCTGTGGTGATCGTCACGCTACTTTCATCATATGCACTGAGGATTCCGTAGAATTCTTTTTCTTTATTAATCGGACGATAGGTACGGATCTCTACTTCTTTTCCCATACTTCTTACGTAATCCTTTTCTTTCTTCAGAGGACGTCCAAGACCCGGGGAACTTACTTCCATAATATAAGCATCTTCGATAAAATCCAGTTCATCCAGTTTATCACTGAAGATTCTGCTGACTGCCTCACAGTCATCTACGGTAATTCCGCCTTCTTTATCGATATAGAAACGTAAATACCAGTTTCCTGCCTCTTTCACATACTCCACATCCACCAGTTCAAAACCAAACTGATCAATAATCGGCTGTGCCATAGCTTCCGCCTTCTGTTCGTACTGTTCTCTTACACTCATGCTTTCACCACCTTTTACATGAACAGCAGTTGCTGTCCTCAACAATCAACTCTGATTCTTCGGATGTTCGACCCGTAATTCATACCATCAAACTTCATCCTCCAACTCAGTGATTGATACTCAATGCAACAAATAAGAGTGGACGTATCGCCCACTCTTAAAACTAGTAATCATCTATTAACATGGTAATCATACCATTTATTATTATAAAATGCAAGCGTTTTCAGGCTTTTTCCTTTATACCCGCACTTTCGTTCCTTTGGTGTCCCGTTTTCCAAGCTTGATCTTATTGAGGACCATCTGCTTTTCTTTGTATTCAATCTGGTATTCCATCCGGCTTTCCAGAAGATATGCATGTTCCAGATAATCTCTGTCACCCATCTTCATTGCCCGGACACCAAGGGCTGCTTTTTTCTTCTCCGGTACTTCCTCTTTCAGAAAACGCAGAAAATATCCCGCATGGCTCTGCAGCACCACATAATCCATCGTGTCACACAACTCCACAAGAACCAGTTCATCCTCCTCCGTCAGTTTGGTAGAAGCGATGGTTCTCTTGATCACATCGAATTCCGTTCCCGGCACCTGTTTGATCATACCGGATTTTGTCACGAAAATCAGAGAGGCATTCTTTACTGCCTCCATATTGCTGACACAAAGCAGTTCTTCCTGTGCACTGGAAAAATTACTCAGGTTGTCGATCGGAACTCCTTTATCTCTCAGCCTTGTAAGTGGCAGATCCATCACTTTTACCGTATGCATCTGTCCTTTGTTCGTAAAGAGACAGATCTTATCGGTATTCATACAGGTAAATACATACTTATATTCCCCGTGAACCGTCTCTTTGTTCCTCTCGTAGGTATTCTTATCCAGCACCTTGGCATATCCGAAACGATCCATCAGAAAACATACTTCCGCTTCTTCTACTTTCTTTTCTTCAAAGACAGCTTCTTCCCTGTTTTCAATCACGGTACGGCGTTTTCTTCCGTAGGTTTTCTTGATGTGATCCAGATCTTCCATGATGACCTGTGCCATGGCATCGTAATTATTCAGAATCTCTTCATATCTGGCAATATTTTTCAGAGTTTCCTCATGTTCTGCCACAAGGGCTTCGATTTCCAGTCCGATCAGCTTATACAGCCGCATCTCCAGAATCGCAGTTGCCTGTCTCTGGGTAAAGCAGAGTTTTTTTGCTGCTTTCTCACTGGCTTTCGTCTTGAAGCGGATACCTTCGGTCACACCGTTTACCAGACACTCTTTTACCTGTTTCTGGTTTTTACTTCCACGCAGGATCTCGATGATCAGATCGATCACATCACAGGCTTTGATCAGACCTTCCTGGATCTCTTTCTTTTCCAGTTCTTTATTTAACAGTGTCTGATGCTTTCTCGTACAGACTTCAAACTGAAAATCCACATGATGCTCAATGATCTGTTTCAGGCTCAGTGTTTCCGGTCTTCCATCTGCTACAGCGAGCATATTCACACCGAAAGTATCTTCCAGACGGGTCTTTTTATAGAGCATATTTTTCAGATTTTCCACATCTGCGCCTTTTTTCAGCTCCAGAACGATCCGGATACCTTCTTTGGAAGACTGGTTGGAAATATCCACAATATCTGTAGCTTTTTTGGATTCTACCAGACCGGCTACATCATTTAAGAATTTTCCTATATTGGCTCCAACCATCGGATACGGGATCTGGGTGATCACAAGGTTGACTTTTCCGCCTTTTAATTTCTCTTCTTCCACTTTTCCGCGGATCTTGATCTTTCCACTTCCGGTTTCATAGATCTTCAGAAGTTCATCTTTATTGATCACGATACCGCCGGTCGGAAAATCCGGTCCTTTGATGTATCTCATCAGACCTTTCACGCTGATCTCATTATTTTTCATGTAGGCTTTCACACCGTCCACGATCTCGACCAGGTTATGTGGCGGGATGCTGGTCGCCATACCGACCGCGATACCATCCGCTCCGTTTAACAGAAGATTCGGAACACGAACCGGAAGTACCACCGGCTCTTTCTCTGTCTCATCAAAGTTCGGCATAAAGTCCACAACATTCTTATCCATATCACTCAGATATACTTCCTGGGTGATTTTTTCCAGTCTTGCTTCCGTATATCGCATGGCAGCGGCTCCGTCACCCTCGATGGAGCCAAAATTTCCATGACCGTCTACCAGAGCCTGTCCCTTCTTAAAGTCCTGTGCCATAACCACCAGGGCATCATAGATGGAACTGTCGCCATGTGGATGATATTTACCCATGGTATCACCTACGATACGGGCGCATTTTCGATAAGGCCTGTCATAGCGGATACCCAGTTCATACATATCATACAGGGTTCTTCTTTGTACCGGTTTCAATCCGTCACGAACATCCGGCAATGCTCTTGACACGATAACACTCATGGCATAGTCAATATAAGACTTCTGCATTACCTCGGAATATTCGGTTCTGATAATCTGTCCTTCCATGTTTTCCTCCTGATTGTTCTATCAGATATCCAGCTGTGCGTTCTGTGCATGCTGATAAATAAATGCTTTTCGGGGAGGTACGTCCGTTCCCATCAGTACTTCTGTCACGTCAGATGCCATTCTCGCATCTTCAATTTCCACCCGTTTCAAAATTCTTGTCTTCGGATCCAGAGTTGTCTCCCATAACTGCTGGGCATCCATTTCTCCCAGACCTTTGTAGCGCTGCAGAGTAAAGGATCCGGTGTGAGTTTTTCTGTATTTTTCCAGCGCCTTGTCATCATACAGATATTCCTCTTCCCCTTTGGAAGGGATCACTTTATACAATGGCGGCATAGCAATGTATACATGGCCTTCATAGATCAGTTCCGGCATAAAACGATAAAACAGAGTCAGCAACAGGGTAGAAATATGGGCTCCGTCCACATCCGCATCGGCCATGATGATAATCTTGTCATACCGAAGCTTTGTAATATCAAAATCATTCCCATACCCCTCGGAAAATCCGCAACCAAATGCATTGATCATGGTCTTGATTTCTGCATTCGCCAGCACTTTATCTATCGTTGCTTTTTCCACATTCAGGATTTTTCCACGGATTGGTAAAATAGCCTGATAATTACGGTCTCTGGCTGATTTTGCAGAGCCGCCGGCGGAATCTCCCTCGACAATAAATATTTCGCATTTTTCCGGATCTTTTTTCACACAGTTTGCCAGTTTTCCATTGGAATCAAAAGAATACTTCTGTTTCGTCAAAAGATTGGTTTTTGCCTTTTCTTCGGTCTTACGAATCTTGGCAGAACGTTCTGCACAGGAAAGAACTGTTTTCAGGGTCTCAAGATTACGATCAAAGAATCGAACAATCTCATCTCCTGTGACCTTGGCTGTCGCCTTGGATGCATCCTGATTATCCAGCTTGGTCTTGGTCTGTCCTTCAAAACGAGGTGCCGGATGTTTGATAGAGATAACTGCAGTCATACCATTTCGGATATCCACACCGGTAAAATTGCTGTCTTTTTCCTTCAGAATTCCCAGTTCTCTTGCATAGTTGTTCATAACCGTGGTAAACATGGTCTTGAAACCTGTCAGATGGGTTCCGCCTTCTGCATTGTAAATGTTATTACAAAATCCAAGAACATTTTCATGGAATTCGTTGATATACTGGAAAACCCCTTCCACCGTAATTCCATCACTCTCTCCTGAAAAATAAACCGGATCATGAAGCGTCTCTTTTTTTCTGTTCAAATCTCTTACAAAACCAATGATCCCCTCCGGCTCATGATAATCGATCACTTCCGGTTCCGTCTTCCGTTTATCTTCGAAATGAATGGTCAGCTTAGGATTCAGATACGCAGTTTCATGAAGACGGCTTTTTACCTCTTCCTCTGTAAATCTTGTTTTTTCAAAAATCTCCGGGTCCGGAAGAAAATTGATACAGGTTCCTGTCTCTTTTGTACGTCCGATCTTCGGAAGCAGACCCTCTTCCAGCTCGATTACCGGAATCCCCCGCTCATATCGGTCATGATGTACGTATCCTTCTCTGCTGACTTTTACGTCAAGATAGGTAGACAGTGCATTTACCACAGAGGAACCTACGCCGTGAAGACCACCGCTGGTCTTATACGCACCGTTATCAAACTTTCCACCCGCATGAAGGGTGGTAAATACCAGACGCTCCGCAGATATTCCTTTTTCATGCATTCCAACCGGGATTCCACGTCCGTTATCTGACACGGTGCAGGAACCGTCTGCTTCCAGCGCAACCCGGATCAAATCACAGTGCCCTGCCAGATGCTCATCCACCGAGTTGTCCACGATTTCGTAGATCAGATGGTTGAGACCTTTTCTGGAAACGCTGCCTATATACATACCCGGTCTCTTCCGGACTGCCTCAAGACCTTCCAGAACTGAGATACTACTGGCGTCATAACTGTCTTTCTTTGCCATAATACTTTCCTTTCTATTCTTTCTCTCCCCGGTACTTTCCTTTGGCTCAAGCCACAGACTTTGGCCCGTTGCTCTGCATATCAATAATTGGTCCGGTGAACCAATTTTGATTAACGCGGCAGTCGCCAATGTCTCGTGCAAGCACGGACTTTGGCTCGTTGCTCGCTCCCACACTCGCTGGCGCTCGTTAACGCGGCAGTCGCCAAGGTCTCGTGCAAGCACGGACTTTGGCTCGTTGCTCGCGTACATAATTAATCGGCGGTTTTTCATGGGGTACTGGGGTACTTAACGAAAACTGCCGATTATTATACCATATTTTTATACATAGAAACAAGTTAAAAAGTACTTTAGATTGTAGATTCCTATATTTTCCCCTTTTCTCTCAGATAATTCAGAAACCCCTCTGATCCTTCTTCCACATCCCTGTAAGTTTCATCAAAGTCTCCTGTATACCATGGATCTGCTATATCTCTTCCAGATCCGGCAAAGCTTAACAGTTTATATATCTTCCCCTCCGGGTCATACTTCAACATCCGGTTCAGGTTTCGTATATTTGCAGTATCCATACCTATAATGTAATCGAACTTGTCATAGTCGTCTAAAGTGACCTGCCTGGCTCTGTGAGGCACCAATGGAATTCCCAGTTCTCTCAATTTGTTCACTGTACCTCTGTGTGGAGGATTACCGATTTCTTCTCTGCTTGTTGCAGCACTGTCTATAACAAACATATTTTCCAATCCAAGGGTGTTTACTTTGTGGGTAAATACGCTCTCGCTTAGGGTTGATCTGCAAATATTGCCGTGGCAGATGAAAAGTACCTTAATCATTTTTCTATTCCTCCTGAAGCGCTCTGATGCGGCCTGTTTTGCCGCATTTTGCGCGATAGTCTTTATTTTCAATTACCCCACTATCGTTACCGATTTTTCAAAATGAGGCAAACCTCATTTTAATTTGTACTAAATCGTGACATAGTACCAGAGATTAACACTCCCCCTACTGATACATTCTTGATACTATTGTATCTATTCTTCTTACATATTCAGAAATATCTTTTTTACCATGACCATTTTTACACTCCTGTGCAATCGCAATATGATCATTGTTATTTCTATCAAAAGTTGGAATATTAAGTTTATCCAGAACGTGTGCTGAAATACTCGTAGGATTCATATAGCTCTTTACACAATTTGCAACCAACGTCGAGCTTAGTATTCCACACAAATAATAGGCTTCGTCCTCATCTTCAAAACTAACATACATGATTTTTTCATTAGGCAATATCATTTTATTTCCTAAGAATTCATCATCAACATTACTAATCACAGCACAAACGAATTCGGATGCTATATATTTCCAAATAACTTTATATGGCGAAAACGTATATTCTCCTATTCTTAGAATTGCCTGAAATTCTTGTTTCTGAATTTCTTTTTCCCAACCGGCAAATCCTTTTCTTGCGTCCAAGTCTTCCTTAAAATATTTTAAATATTCAAGAGTGTCTGGTGCTTCTTCTTCAAGAACAGTCTGTGGAACCGGCCACATCTTTGTTTCTGATGTATGAGGGCATAACAAATAGGTATCATAAGAAATGTTCCATTTTCTTACATTACTTCCTTTTAACATCGGGAACACATAATTCGGTTCTATTGTTCTAGTGACCTTTTCTGCCTTTCTTTTTGCTCTCTCTACAATATTGGATATTTCAACTTTAGTTCCATCTTGCCTATTAACATTTAACCAATATACCGCATTAGCCCCACCTGTAAAAACACCAGTTCTAGCTTTATAGTTATTCTTCCCCAACACCTTATTCATAGATTCTAACTCATCCTCATTTGCAGTCATCCAAATGGATGTTATATCATCTTCAACCGCCGGCATTGCTTTCTGCCTTATCAATGTCATTTGAGATTTAACCTCTCTTAATTCAGAATAACCATTAAATGACAATTTCTTTAAATCATTTCGTTTTTCCCAAAGGATATACGGAACTGGATAGCTTGTATCATCTCCTTTTTTTAAATAAATAAGTGCTGTACTATTCGTTGCATTATCAAATGCTCGAATCTTTGATAAATCATCAGCACGAAGAACCTTAATTCCGCATTCGTCTTTCAACCTAAAACTTCTAAATCCAACACCATTTTGTGCTGATTTAAAAACACCTTGTCTAATTACAAAAGCTAATATTCCTCCGCCTTTTAGCAATTTGTCCATAACTATATATGTAATCAATACGGATATGTCTTCTTTAGAAAAACTTAAATCTCTTCCTTTTGCAGAAAATAAATTGTAATCAAGCCATAAGTGTTGAGAACCTCGTCTGTACTCTTCAGGCATATACTCCCAATTCACCCAGGGTGGATTTCCTATTATTACATCTTTTTTCTTTTGTGAAAAAGCTTTTGCTTTATCTAAGGCAGCATATTTTAATATCTCAAATTGTGGGTTTTCAGCTTGCATAAAATCAAGAAATGGCTCATCTGATAATATTTCATCGAATTTAAGAATATCTGCATTATAAACAGGTATTTCTATTTCTTTAGTTTTATCGATTAAATCTATTATTGCCAGCAAATAATTTGTTTTTGCAGTCATTACTGCTAATGGATTTATGTCTATTCCGCTCACACTTGAAAGAATCTCTTCTAGAGAACATCCAGCTTTTCTTTTTTCAGAAATTGTTTTGAACAAGAATGTACCCGAACCACATGTAGGGTCAATAAAACTTTTCTTTATATCACTATCTTCAAAATCTAATACCGTATTCAAAGTTTCTTCCGCTAGCCAATCTGGAGTATAATATTCCCCCAATGCATGTCTAAGTTCTTTAGGAATTATAGCCTCATACATCTGTTTGATATAATCATAATTGTTGTTTTTTGCGAAATCAGATATCGAAATTAAACTTCTATAGGTCAATACTGATTCCTCAATTTTTTCCATTATTGAAGAAAAGCCGTTCTCAAGTTCAAATACTGGCCAAGAGTACCAGTCCGGATTACAATAATTCTTAATCCCCAATCTAACAGCGTACTTTCCTAATATTATATCCTCAGCTGTTACATCATATGTTTCCTCCGAAAGAACTTCCTTCATCATCGTTTTTATTAATAAACTAAAATATGTTTGAATAGAATAAAACAGTATTTGTGCTTGTTCAGACATAATATCTTTTTCAGGAAAAATCCCATATCTTCTCAAGATTTCTTCTACATCTAATTTATTATTACTAGATAGATTAGCTTCTACATCACCATATACATACCTAAACTCTCTTTTCCAACCTTCGACAATTTTCACAGTTTTATCAGTCGGATCATTGAGTTTTTTGTATATATCTAGTATAATAACATTGGATTTTTGTCTCAAAACTGACTGAGAATTCTTTAAATCCACACACATCATATATAAATCTAGCATATCATATAGCCTCCTTGTACAGTAACTTCTGTCAGTGTACATTATATGCTTATGAATTGCAAGTGAAAGGAGAAATATAATGAATAAAATTGAAGAATTCTGGTATTGTGTTGCACCACAAGAAGACCTTCCACTCTACAAAGGTCAAGAAATTAGTTCAGACGCTTGTACCAAATTAATTGCACTTGTAAATAAATACAAAGCAATGGTGGCCGCTGGTTCTTATGGGACCACTGATGAAATCATAAACAAAATTATTATTGATGAGCCTTCTATTATTTCAGATATGCGTGTATTAGTAGGCGTCTCTGACAAGCGACTATACTTAGATCTAACATATCTAGCAAATTTCTACTCTGATGAAAATAATACAAGATTAGTTCCAGAGGCTCGTGAACACTTACTAAAGCATGATACAAAATATTTTGTACGTTTACTTAGCACATCACCTGTAAAGAAAAAACTTGCACGCGAAATAACAACTTATTTTGTATCTCGCGGTTTAGTGGATATACTAAATACTTTTTCTTCATTAACCACATCACAGATTGAGCCTATATTTGATAATCTGATTGCTACAAAAGAAATTCAACAAATGCAAGCCAAGTATAGAGGACATGGTGCAGAACAAGCTTTTGCGCAGATTGTCACTGCATGTGGTTTAAAGATAACTCCAGAAAATAAAGATACCGATCCTATGGCTGGATATGATCCGAATGTAGACCTCTCTACCATGACTGTAGTTCAAAGAAATGCAAGCAACGAAAACTGTCACAGTTTCGATTTAATTATCAATGAAAATGATTCAAGAATAAGGGTCCTTATTCAATCACTTATTCATTCATCCGACCCTGGTCAGTATGGCGTCAATAAGTCAGATGAAACCATTGATATCTACAAACGAATTTGTGCATATAATAATAAGATTAATATTAAACACCAGGTATATCTTTTGGGTCTGTAGATGGAGTTGGTTTCAGCGAAAATCCTAATGGTACAATTGTAAAAATGCTTGATGCTTTTGATGATTTCTTCCAAATGCACACTTTATTTAAAATTCCGGTATTTCTTCAAAAAATTGGTATGATAAATAATATCAAAGGAATATCCTTTGATACTGACTATTTTGATGATTATGCCATTGATCATTTTGTCGATACATATCTCACACCAGTAGGTATAGCAAATATGACAGGTCAATCCTTATCCGGCTCTAAAACTCTTGAAGCTGGAAAAGCAATCGTAATATTTAAATAACGTAATCGAGTAGGAGAAAATTCCTCTTGATGAGGAATTTTCGACCTCTCACACCACC